>ERZ779705.402-NODE-402-length-40810-cov-62.659306_pt1 | contig 40810 bp, 28 predicted proteins | sample MGYA00511385_ERZ779705 | MGnify/ENA primary metagenome ERZ779705 (study PRJEB29588, sample SAMEA2145301) | human gut metagenome | biome: human gut; feature: human-associated habitat; material: faeces | place: Denmark | collected 2008/2010 ... | reverse complement strand
ACTGTATTTCAATAATTTCAAAGACCGATTAGCCAACTTTTATTGGACAGTAGTGATAAAACATAAATTATTAATGAATAGTTAAAGTAGATTTTAGACTATCAACAAATTCTTCAGAAACTTGTATAGGAACGAGTTCTAACCTATCCCCTTTATGTATTTGAAATACTCCATCAGGTTTCACAACTATATCAATATTCTCTTGCTCGGTGTAACAAGGTTCTATAGCTTTTTCCCATAAATATGAAGCGGCAGCAGAAGCCACTGCTGACAAAATCACCCCAATTCCTGAAATAGTGGCTGCCGCTCCTCCCAGACCATCAGCTAAATAAGTGCCAAAAGAACTTCTTGAATTTAATTTTTTGGACCAATAATTATTAGAACTAATTGATATAGAAGATATTATATCAAAAGATTGTTTTATATTATCCTCAATACATCTTGTAGACTCTTGTCCATTAACAATTTCATTTAGTCTATTTACAAAATAGTCTACATCTGGAGATTCTCTTGTAAGTTCCATTAATTCTAATTTTACGTCATCAGGATAATCTGATATCAAAACAAGGAAATCCAAAGCTTGTTGTTGATCCTCTCTAACTAAATCTCTAAATACCCTGAATGCAGTATTAACAAATAAAGAATCTTGAGATGTATAATCATAAAAGAACTCTCTTTTTGCCATTTCAAACTGAGATACATCCATAATTTGCTTCATAAAGCCATTAAAATCTGAAATCTGATTAGCCTCTGATTTTTCAATCATACAATTTAAAACATCATTATGAAATTGTCCCATCTCTTGGGGAGTCATAATCATATTATGTTCTATAACGATTGGTTTTCCTTGTTCTTCTGTTACAATATTGCCATTATAACAAGAAGATAAACTAAGACAGAAGAAACAAACAAAAATAAATACAATATTAAATAACATTTTCTTCATAGTAATTCTTTTAAGTTTAAACGACATAAATTATATATTTAAAATTCTTATAATGAAGAATATCTGAAATTAATAAAAAATATACAAATTACTATATATTCTTTCTTGAAAACAAATAAGACAATTTTTCTTTAATATTACATATTACTTTTCATTACTCAATAGGAGTCCACAATAAAAAGCTGTTTACAGCTACATTCAAACTGCCTGTAAGTCGATTTTTAGCCTCTTCAGAAATTCCGGAATTATTAATTACCTCTTTAAAGCCATGCGTATAATTTAACAGTTCTCCACTATAAGTAAAATCATGTACAGTTTCAAAATATTCATTTATAATTTGAATATCCTGAGCTATCTCAGGGTATTCTTCCTGAATATTATTATTCCAATCTTCTTTTGGTGGTAAAATGGCAATATCAAGAAAATGAAGAAAATCTGTTTCCATTTCTTTTATTTCTGTTTCTGAATAATTTTCTGAAAGCTGAAGCATTACTTGTTCTGTTAAATCAAAAATAAGATTTCCAGACACTTCATCTTCATTTTCCGATAAAAGCGGCATTGCATCTGCTATTATTTGATTATGAAAATAACCTAGACTATCATTATCACTTCTATCAACAGTCGCATATACAACTGAATTAACAGATACTTGGGAAGATTTCGCTGCCGCTATAAGAGAAGAACCAGCCCCATATAAAATGGCCCCCTTTAATCCCCAAATACTACCTATCATAGCACCTCTTACATCAGCACTAACCACATCTTGTGTTTTTGAAGGTTGTATGGGTATTAAATCTAAATGAGGCTGAACAAAGACTTCTGTTGATTCCAACGATACAATCGGATAAACAGAACTACGAGTCGAATACTCCTTATTTGACACAAACTTTTCTGTATACCAAATTAAATCATTCTGTAATTGTACATAAGATTGTTCAACACGAGAAGGATGATACTCAGATGCACCATGGAATTCCTCACGAGAGCATGCATAAATTACAGATGCTCCTATCACGATTACACTCACCATCAAATAAAATATGTTTTTCATAATCTCATTTTTTAATTAAACAAATAATATCAAAATAATAGAACTGCGCAGTTTCTATAATTTATCACTACTGCTCGAAGAAAATTTCCCCAAAACAGCTATTATTAATTAGAATACAATATGTTTAAGTTAAACATAAGTTTTCTATAAACAATCACAATACAAAATCTCCGGTAATTTCATTTCCCTCTTTATCATAGAAATAAATACTATAATTCCCCGATTTATATTGGGATATATCTATTATTACAGTATCAAATGTCTTAACCGTAATCTCATTTTGATAGACTATACCCTCTGCACCAGTAACGATAACCTTATATACAGCCCCTTTCAAAAATAAAATATCAATAGCCGTAGAAGATTGTGTCGCATTAATAGGAATCTGATTTTGAGAATCGGGATTCGAAAAAACACCTCTTTTTAAATCTATTTCTTCATAGGCAAAAGCATAGTCTGAAAAAAGAACTAAACCCATAAACAATAAAAATATCTTTTTCATAAACATTAAATTATTGATTTTCGCTATTACAAAGGTACAGCAGATTCAAGCACCATACAAAGAAAAGAGGGTGACACAAGGTAGACACATACAAAATCATAACACATTGATAATAAAAGGAATATAAAACTTAATAAAGAAAAAAGGTAGACATAATAAAACAGCAGGCAGTTTATCCCACTATTATCCCCCGAATAATCTATTAGCAATTCACCGACAAAACAATCAAATTATTTATATTTGTAATAGTCTTACAAACATTCAGTATGAAAAATAAAACACTCATCATCATTGTCATCATAGCAGCAACCGCAGCCGCCCTTTCACTCGGCATTTACCAGAAAAGGACACACCAGATAAATGCTTCACTGTTGCAGATTGAGCAACTGATGTATGAAAGACCCGACAGTGCCTGGAAGATACTACAACACATGCCATCCATTTCGCAATTACGTAAAGAGGAACAGGCACTCCATGCACTGCTATTCACACAGGCTCAATATAAAAACTACATTCCGGTGAAAAGTGATTCACTGCTCCGGATAGCGGAAGCATACTACCGGACAAGCAGCGACTCCCTGCACAAGGCATGGACACTTTTCTATCTGGCACAGTATTACAGGGATTCGAATGAAAAGGAAAAAGCACTCTCATATTTCCAGCAGGCGAATATAGCAAGCCGGAATATAGAAAACAATCAATTCAAGTTCCTGCTCAATTTACACTGGGCAGGTCTATTAACTAACGAAGATGCTCACGAAAAGGGAATCGAAAAATATCAAACGGCAAATAAATATGCTATTTTACTGAAAGATACCTTAAAACAACTCAACTTATACGAGAAATGGGGATGGTGTCATCTGATAAACGGAGAATATGATCTTGCCGATAGCTTATTTAATGTCGGATTAACATTGTCCGCAACTACAAAAGACCGAATTTACGACAAATATCTATTAAACTATTTATCTTTAACGGCAAGAGAAAAAAAAGATTACAAACGGGCACTGGAACTGGTAAACCGCAGTTTATCACTCGCAAAGGATTCCACTGAACTATATCCGTTATGGGGTAACAAAGGAGAAATCTTGCTGGAGATGAACCAATACGATTCGGCACACTTCTATTTAAGCAAGGATACGAGAGATTATGATCCATATTTCAGAGCGGCCCAATACAAGACTTCGAGTATATACGAAGAAAAAATGAATAACCTTCCTAAAGCACTGGAATACAGCAGACGGTATGCCAAACTGCTGGATACCATCTTTCAAAAAAAGCTGGAGTCTAAAGTAGTAAACCTCCAGCACAAATACGACTACTCCTTGATTCAAAGTGAAAACAAGCTGCTGAAAATCAAACGGCAAAGACTGTATATATCACTGACAGCCATCTGCATGGCGGTACTGACCGTAGCTGTTATATTCTTCTATAAACGCAGGGAAGAGAAGCGTAAACTGGCAGAACAGATGCGATCAAAAGACGACCTGATGAAGGAAATGAGGCTACAACTGCAAGAAAAGACCATCGACCTGCATGCTGCACAAGAAAAAATCATCGAAAAGGAAACAGCTTTGGACAAAGAACTTTCACAAAGGGAAAAGATGAGAAGCGAATACTCTTCAAAGGAGGTTGCCATGAGAAAGGAAATCCTGCGCCACAGCGAAATCATCAGAAAAATGGAACAGCTCAATAAAATGAGCCAGCAGGATAAAATACAAAGCCGGTCGGTAGTGCTCTCCGACGAGGAACAGGACAATCTGGCGGAAGTTATAAACATCTGCTACAACAACTTTACCGACCGGCTTTGGAAAAAGTTCCCGACACTGACAAAGGCGGACATCTCGCTTTGCTGCCTTATCAAAATCGGCATCTCAAACAGCAACATGCTTTACCTGCTCGACACCAGCAAGGTTGCCTTGAAGAAACGGAAAAACCGCCTCAAACACGACAAGATGGGTATGGACGAAAACGATTCCCTGGATGAGTTTATCATGGAATTCTGACAAGCATTATGCTCACTCTTTCACCCATACATGTTCTATCTCTACGACATACATTTTATGGAATCCGCCATGTCCTTCGCCGTACCAGCGGCTTACCAGTGAGGCATCGATAAACTGCTCGGGCTTTATCATATCGGCATACAGTTTTCTGCATTCCAGTACCATACGTGCCTGCTCGTAGGCAATGTTTCCTTCGGGAGTGGCAAAAGGTTTCAGTCCGGTAGCCGCTACCTTATCAATGTCGCGCCCAGATTTGGAACCACAGATTTTATGTATATCTTTATGATCTTCGCCCAGGAAAGACAGGGTAAGCGTTTCTCCCTCTTCAATAAACTGGTAGGTATAACGCTCGGGACGGATGAAAATAAAGGCTACGGGCTTTGCCCACAAAACACCGGTTCCGCCCCAGCTTGCCGTCATCATGTTAAACTTTTCCTGTGTTCCAGCCGTTACCAGCATCCATTCCTTACTGATAGCGTCGAACATGTTATCTTTCAGTTCGGATACATTTATTTCTTTCATACATGCATATATTTAATGGTTCATTCAGACAAAACTACTAAAATTATCGGTATTCTCCGACAAAAGAGTTCTTAATACAAAAACATTTTCAAAACAAAAAAACTGTATTAAAATTCAGAAAAATAAATTATCTTTGCCATCGATTGGTTCCGGAAGGTTGTTTCGACCCGACGGATTAAAAGGGAATCGGGTGAAAGTCCCGAACAGTCCCGCTGCTGTGAAGCTCATCAAGCACGTTGACAATTACTCATTGCCACTGGATAAAACCGGGAAGGTGTCAAAGCGTGTGAGTCAGTCAGAAGACCTGCCATCGTTTTTATTAATTAACCGAACTCGTGGGATAGGACGGTTGAACGTTTTACATAATGCTTAATAAACTTTGCTATTCAGTAATGTTTACCCTGCTGGTGTGGGGTATAAACATGTGTGCACCCGTACATGCACAAAATAAGTTAGATAGTCTTCAACATCTGAACGAGGTTGTTGTGACGGCGCGTGCCGTACAGAAAGAGATTTTTCCGGTACAAGAGTTATCGGGCAGGCAGCTTCATCAGCTCAGTTCGCACAACGTGGCCGACGCATTGCGCTATTTTTCCGGCATACAAATCAAGGATTACGGAGGAGTAGGGGGACTGAAAACGGTGAATATCCGGAGCATGGGAACCAACCATGTAGGTGTGTTCTACGACGGCATCGAGCTGGGAAACGCACAAAACGGTACGGTAGATCTGGGAAGATTCTCGCTCGACAACATGGAGTCTGTCACGCTGTACAACGGGCAAAAGAGTGCTATCTTCCAGCCGGCAAAGGATTTCGGCTCGTCGGGTTCCATCTATTTACAGACACGGACGCCTCAGTTCGAAGAAGGAAAGAAGTATAACGTAAAGGCTTCGTTCAAGACAGGTTCGTTTGGTGTGGCAAATCCATCCATACTGTGGGAGCAAAAGCTTGGAGAACAGATAAGCAGTTCGTTCAGTGCCGAGTATCTTCACTCGTCGGGCAAGTACAAGTTTACTTACCGCATGCAGGAGGGATATGATACGACAGCGGTACGGCAGAACGGCGACCTGAATGCTTTGCGCGTGGAAGGAGGGCTGTTCGGACGAATTAATCAGGGATACTGGAAAGCGAAAGCTTATCTGTACAACTCGGAACGGGGATATCCGGGAGCTATCGTCCGCAACAAGTTCTCGCACGAGGACCGCCAGTGGGATACGAATTTCTTTTCTCAGGGTACATTCAAGAAGGACTTTACACAGTGGTACAGCCTGCTTGCCAATGCAAAATATGCATACGACTACCTGCATTACCTGGCCGATCCTAACAAAGACGAGTCGCTGATGTATGTCAACAATCATTATTACCAGCAGGAAGTGTACACATCGGTAGCCAACCGCTTTAATCTGTTTCCGTGGTGGGAGGCAAGCTTTTCGGCAGATTATCAGTTCAATCTGCTGAATGCCGACTTGCGTGACTTTGTGTATCCGCGCCGGCATACACTGCTGGCGTCCATCGCTACGGCCTTGCGCTTCAAGCAAGTAGAACTTCAGGCCAGTCTGCTCGAAACGTACGTACACGATACGAGTTCGGGGACACCTGCTCCCGACAAGCAGAAGCTTACTCCTTCATTTTTCGTATCGTGGCGGCCTTTCCCGCAAAGCGGACTCAATCTGAGAGGTTTCTATAAACGTATCTTCCGGATGCCTACGCTGAACGACCTGTATTATACGTTTGTAGGAAATATCAATCTGGAACCGGAGTTCACTACACAGTACGACTTAGGATTTACGTACAGCCGTACTTTCAACGGTACGTGGCTACGCGCGCTGGAAGTCCAGACGGACGTATATTACAATGAGGTGGAGAATAAAATCGTAGCCACTCCTACATCAAATTTCTTCCGCTGGACGATGGTCAATCTGGGAAATGTGGAAATCAGAGGGGTAGATGTTGCACTTCAGACCGGCTGGAAGATCGGACGTGAGCTGACGGTAAGCAACCGGATCAATTATACCTACCAGCGGGCACAGGACTTTACCGACCCTAAAAGTGAGTTTTACGGAGGGCAGATTCCGTATATCCCCTGGCACAGCGGTTCAGCTGTGGTAAACCTGCAATGGCGCTCATGGGAAGCCAGCTACAGCTTTATCTATACCGGAGAGCGTTATTCTTCGCAGGCGAATATTCCTTATAACTATCAGTTGCCGTGGTACACCAGCGACTTCTCGGTTTCCAAAGGACTGAAGGTATGGAAGGGTGACCTGAAACTGACGCTGGAAGTAAACAACTTATTGAATCAGCAATATGAGGTAGTGACCTGCTATCCGATGCCCGGAACCAACTTCAAGCTGATTGCCCAATATAACTTTTAATCATTCGGACCATGAACAACTATCGTTTTTACCTGACCGTTTGCCTGATTTTATGCTTCCTGAGCGGATGCCGTCAGGAACTTCCGATGATTCGTTCGGAAGTGGAATATGTCACCATGCCTTCGGACCCGCAGTCTGTAGAAGGATTCTTTCTTGTCAACGAAGGGAATATGGGAAGCAACAAGTGTACAATCGATCATTTTGACGCACGTACAGGAAGTTATTTCCGCAATATTTATCCGGAACGGAACCCTGATGTGGTGAAGGAGCTTGGAGATGTGGGTAACGATATCGGCATTTACGGCAACCGGCTGTATGTTGTAGTGAACTGTTCCAACTTTGTGGAGGTGATGAATGTGCACACGGCAGAGCATATCGGTAGCGTGACTATTCCTAACTGCCGCTACATTGTTTTCAACGGCGACAAGGCGTATGTCAGTTCGTATGCCGGTCCGGTACAGATAGATCCGAACGCACGCCCGGGAAAAGTAGTGGAAATAGACCTCGAAACACTTCAGATTACACGGGAAGTAGTGGTTGGCTATCAACCGGAAGAGATGGTTATCAACAACGGACGGCTGTATGTGGCAAATTCCGGTGGATATCGTTTCCCCAATTACGACCGTACGGTTTCGGTAGTCGATCTACAATCGTTTCAGGTAGTCAACACGATTGATGTAGCTATCAATCTGCACCGAATGGAAATAGACAAGCAGGGACGGATTTATGTCAGCTCACGCGGAGATTATTACGGTGTAGGATCTGATATCTATGTCATCGACTCTCATACGGAAAAAGTAACCGGCAAGCTGGGTATCGCCGCCAGCGAAATGTGCATGGACGATAACCGGCTGTACACCATCAGCACCGAATGGAACTACAACACAGGGAAGAACCAGATTTCGTATGCTGTCTACGATACGGAAAAACAGGAAATCGTATCACACAGCTTCATAACTGACGGAACGGAAAAGGAAATCACATTGCCCTACGGACTTGCCGTCAATCCGGAAACCAAGGAAATATATGTATGCGATGCCACGAACTATGTCACTCCGGGATATCTCTACTGTTTTTCGCCGGCAGGCAAGTTCCAGTGGAAAGTCCGTACCGGCGACATTCCTGCACACATCGCTTTTTCGACAGAAAAATTCTATTAATCAATAAATAACTTCAACGTTTTTAAAGATGAAAAAATTCACATTACAATCCATGTGGGCGATAAGCTTCTCGCTTATCATGTTTTCCGGAGTTTTTACATCTTGTAGTAATACAGATGATCCGGAAACTCCACCGACAACAGGTGAAAAATCACCTTACATAACCCGTGTACTCGATTTCCGTCCGGCTGTCGGACAGTTTGTCAACCAGCTTCCTGAATACAAGGAAGGAGATACTCAGGAGGATATGAACCGTAAAGTCCTCAAAGCTATCGGAAATAACAAGATGGGTATGGTTTCACTGGGAGGCTTCGGCGGATATATCGTTGTAGGATTCGACCATACCATTGAAAACAAGTCCGGTTTATGCGACTTCCGTGTATTGGGAAACGCGTTTTATGCCAACGGAGCATCGGATTATGGAAGTAGTGAACCCGGAGTCATTCAGGTATGCTATGATGCAAACGGAAACGGACTTCCCGACGACGGATGGTACGAAATTGCCGGAAGTTCTTACCCTGACGGAAAAGAAACCTGGATTGATCTGGCAACTCAGGCAGGAAACGATACCCAGACGATACTGGATTATGAAATAACTTACTACCGTCCGTCAGCAGAACCCGGAGCTCCTACCGAGCAGTATATCCGCTGGGAAGATAATCAGGGGGGAAGTGGCTACAAGGCTATGAACGCTACTCACTTGCAGTCTTATTTTCCACAATGGATAAAAGAAGACAAGATTACGTTTGCCGGAACACGTCTTCCTCAAAACGGAATAGACCAGAGTGGAAAAGGTACGTACTTCGCTCTTTACCGCTTTGGTTACGGCTATGCGGACAATGAACTGAACGACAAGGATGCATCGGCTATTGACATCGACTGGGCGGTAGACTCGAAAGGACAGCCGGCAAACCTTCCGGGAGTTGACTTCATCCGCATACATACAGGAGTGAATCAGGAAAACGGATGGCTGGGTGAATGTTCGACTGAAATCATGGGAGTAACCGACCTGCACCTGACCAATGTAAGTATAAAAAGCCAGACTATAAAGAATTAATAATCAACTTACTAAAAACTTTTGAAAATGAAAAGAACTAAATTTATGAAGACCAATATCTTATTCGGGATATTGCTGCTGACTCTATGTCTTTTTACCGGCAGTTGTAGTAATGATGACAAAGCAATCATCGAGCCGGCTCCGGAATTTGAACTGGTAACAGAAATCAGCGAAACAGAACCTCTGTTTATCGTACCCGATCAAACCTTCAAATTAGAGTATACGGCAAAAAACATCAAGTCTATCGCTACCAATACGCTGCCAGAAGGATGGACTGCGGAGGTAAAGGAAAGCGAAAACAGCATCAATATAAAAGCTACTTCTGAAGCTGCATCGAAAGCAACTCTTATCATTACCGCAACCAATGCAAGCGCACAAGAAGTATCGAAGGAAATAACTCTCCAATGCTTGAATTTCTTCGATGACACAAAAGGTACATTCATTCTGAATGAAGGTAACATGACAACCGAAAATGGCTCACTGACCTACATTACTGCGGATGGATATGTTTTCGACGATGCTTATAAGACAGTCAATGGCACAGAACTGGGTAATGTAGCTCAAGACATGGCTTTCTGTGACGGCAAAATTTATATAATCACTCAAAACGGTGACGAAAATGCCGTAGGTACAAAATTCGAAAACGACGGTATGCTTATTGTCGTAAATGCCAAGACACTTAAAAAGGAAATGGCTTTCAGTAGAAGTGATCTTTCTACTCTCGACTGGCCTACACATATTGCCGCACTCGATGCGGAACATGTATATATCCGCGACAACAAAGGAGTTTACCGCCTTAACACAAACACGAAAGAACTAACTTTCGTCAGCGGAACCGACAATGCTCCCAAAAGTCGTTTTGTAACAATGAACGGTAAAGTATACACATACAAAATCGGACTTATTGGAGGAGTTATCGAAATATCGCCAGACAATGACAACTCTACTTTTAATAAATTTCCTTACACGCTCGATATAGATATCAATGAGGTATTGGGCATTCAAGCAGCCAAAGATGGAAATATCTGGGTAATGTCATTCGGATTCGGTAAATCGGCTATCAGTAAGTTTAATCCTGAAAGTAAAAAGATTATTCAGCGTCAAATCAGTATAAAACCGAGTGTAGGAAGCTCCGGAGTAGCATTTGCAAGTTATGACAACAACATTTATTATGCAGATGACACAACAATTTACCGCCTTAAATTCGATGAAGACGAATCACTTAATGCTGCATCAGGTCTTGATGCAGAAGAAACTTTAACCGACTTGTCTGCCATCGACAACAATGCAGGATTGCTTTATAATGGACTGGGAGTTCATCCTGTAACAGGAAATGTATATATCAACACGATCAAATCGTTTGCCCAGTATACTCAGAATACAATCTGGTCTTTCGATTTTAACAATAGCGCAGAAAATCCTGCTGCCAAATATGAGAACTATACGAACTTCCCTGCCGGATTCTTTTTTGCACCCGGCAAATAAAAACAGTAAACTTAAAAACATTGAATCATGAAACTCTTGAATAACCTCATCGTTCCGGCATTTTGCGGACTGCTGATTTTCTCAGGATGCTCGGACAACCCGGAAGATCCGGGTACACAACCACCTTCGACCAATCCCGAACCTCCTGCATATCTGGGAGGATATGCTGATCCTGACGGAGTACTGATTCTCAATCAGGGAGCTGCCATAGAAAACAGTTCGCTGACTTACATTACTCCCGAAGGAAATATCGAACAGAATGTATACCAGAAGGTCAACGGATCGGCTTTCGGTCACGGGGGACAAGACCTCTATATGCATAACGGGAAACTTTATATTCTCAGCACCAATAAGGATGTATATCAGAAACACGAAGGTGACGGTACACTGGTAATAGCCGATGCCGTGACACTGAAACGGGAGAAAGCATTTAAATTCGATGAACTAAAATATCCTCGTCCGGAAGGATCCTTAGACGAAAATGAATTTCTTCCACTAGTTACTCCACTAAGAAATATTGTAGTCATCGACGAAAAAAACATATTTTTCTCAGACCAGAAAGCACTTTTCCGATTTGACAGTACGACCGGAGAACTAAATATAGTAGAAGATTCCTATCATTTCGGTAATCAGGGAAATACAATTGAAGCTGTTGCCGGCACTCAAGGTATGGTTGTCATTGGCGATTATATATATACCAGTGGAGGTGGATTCTGGGCCAGTACAAGACTGTTGGAGTTTAAAAAAGGAGAAAACAAAGCAACCCGCATCTTTCCAGACCTCAAAGGAGAATTCACCAGTGGTGTATGTCAGACAGGAGAACGTGAAATCATGATTGCTACATGTGGACGTTCAGGATCTACTAAAAGTTATTTTACATTTATAAATCTTGATACCTGGGAAATCGTAAAGGAAAAACAAGTTTCGGCCGACATATCAGCCGAGTTCTTCGATACTCCGGGCATTGCTCTTGCAGGAGATTATGTTTATTTCTGTGCCGGAAAAACCAGCGTCAGCCGTATTTCACTCAAGACATGGAAAGTGGAGGAAAATATCATAGACCTGACAAAGGATGCTCCGAATGCCAAATATTTAAACTGCAATGCTATAGCCGACCCGATAAAGAAGTATCTTTATGTTGCCGTTTCGGATGAATATTATGAAACAACTATTTCAAACGGAAACCTGCTGGTATACGACTGTAGCGGAGAAACTCCTGTACTAGTAAAAAACATCGAAAACAAGACAAGCTATCCTGTCGGAATTTATCCGATGTCGAAATTCTATAAATAAACAGCTTTATCAATCACCACTGATTATCCGAAGAGAACAGAATCTGTTCCTGTCTTTCTGATAATTGGTGGTGATTTTTATTTATGCTTACACTCAGAACCATTCCTTGAAAGCTGGCACACGAGCTTTACTGATAATAACCTTTTCATTTGCAGCAGGAGACAGCTGTAAAACCATACGGCCACCAAACCACAAACTCACTCCAGTAATTGCCTTATGAGCAATAATATACTGACGATTGGCTCTGAAAAACTGCCGGGGATTGAGTTGTTCAACCAACTCATCAAGTGTTTGCTGGAAGTCGAATATTTCAGCAGATTGTGTAACTGCTTTGACGGCTCCTTCATCGATATAAAAATAAGAAATCTGTTCTACACCGACAGGAACGAAACGATCGCCTTTCACGGGAACCAGAAAGTGTGTCTTATAGCTTTCTTCTCGTTTTAAAAGCATGCATTACAGCCTGGAAATCAATAGCTGGCTGAACCGCACCTCCAAGAATTTTCAATTTATCAATAGCTTGTTGTAAATCGGAACTGCTGATAGGCTTCAGTAAATAAGCGATGCTATTCACTTTAAATGCTTGTAAGGCATACTCATCGTAAGCAGTAGTAAAAATGATAGGGCAGGTAATATCAGTTTGTTCGAAAATACCGAATGCAGAACCATCGGCCAGATGAATATCCATAAACACCAGGTCAGGCATGGGATGAAAGGCAAACCATTCCAATGTTCCTGTTACACTGTCTGTTTCACCTACAATCTCAAATTCAGCATCGACTTCTTTCATGGCTGCCTTCAGATTACGGAGAGCAGCTTTTTCATCTTCTATAATCAGCGTTTTCATATCAGCGGCAAAGTAACTTTAAAAATCTTTTCATTCTCTTCGATGGTAATATCTTGTTTGAAAAGTAACTGATATCGCTTCGACAAGTTGGCAAGTCCGATACAGGTACTGCTACCGTCGGACAGCTTCGGTTGAATACGATTACTGACACAAAGACCGTTTCTTTCGGCATATATGTGTATAGTCAGTGGATTCCGATTGCTGATTTCGTTATGTTTTACCGCATTTTCCACCAGCATTTGCACTGCCATCGGAGGAACTTGTCGTTGCAATAGCTCCTGCGGAATATTGATATCGAAATCCAGATTATCTTCGTAACGCATCTGCAACAGATAGATATACGAACGCACAAAACTCATTTCTTCGTTTAAAGTCACCGTGTGCGACAGGTTGTCGTGTAAGGTATAGCGCATCACTCGCGAAAGTTCCTGAAGAAAGTTCTGGGCTTTATCGGGCGACTCCCGTATAAGTGAATACAATGTATTAAGCGAATTGAAAAGCATATGCGGATTAAGCTGACTTTTCAGCGCTTCGTACTGATTGACAAGGTTTTCTGTACGCAACTGTTCATTCTCAAGCAGCATCCTCCGACTACGTTGGTTCTGATAATCCAGATAACAGGTACCGGTCACGATACAGGCTATCAAGATATCTCTTAAAGGATGCAGATACTGATGCAGCATAGCAGTAATGGCAGGAACCTCGAAATGCTGATGGAGATACACAAAGCCTTTTCCCAACAGGTTACATACCACCAGAGTGATTACAAAAGTTATCGCAACTCTTCTCCATCCTAAGTCTGCTACCGGATGACTTGGCATCATCAGTTTTATATTCAGAAAAAAGAGGAGCAGGATAGAAAAATAAGTAAACAGTATCTCAGAACTGACATCGCCCCAATAAAAATCCGGAAACAGACAATTGTCCGCCACAGGATTGGAAAGCGCTATCAGTTCGGGCAGATGCATCAGGAACGCCACCAGAATAGAGATGGCGTTCAGCATCAGAAAAAATCTCTTATGGATGTGAAACAACTTCATTCAGCAAAGTTAATGTTTTTTGTCCGTAATCTTGGCAGCTACATACATACCCGGCCGAAAATTAGGATAGGCCTCCAGAATACGTGCATAAACTTTAATGGAACGATTTACGTTGTCTACCATTTGATCGACAGAAACCAGTTCGGCCGTAAACGTAGTATCAGGCATACCATTGACTTTAAATGTAAAATGTGTATTCGGCTGTAACTTATCCAGGTCTTTTTCATAGGCAGTCAACTGTAACATCGGCTTACTTTTGTCGATAACATCACAGACAGGATCGCCTGCTGCAAAATATTTTCCGGCATTAATGTCCATATTGGTTACATAGCCGTTACGTGGAGCCCGTATATCTAAATAGGTACGAATACCCTCCCGATTCAAAGTCGCAGTATCGGTTCCCAGCAAAGCAAGTTGTGCAGCCGCAGCTTCCATCCGGCTTTTCATGGAAAGATAGTCTGCCTTACTTTGCTGCATACGCTTCAATGAAGCTGATTCTCCGGAAACCAGCTTCTGCTGCCGGTCATATTCTTTTTTCAGGTATTCGGTCTGGGCAGCAGCATCAAGATAAGACTGCTGAAGTTCGATAAAAGCAGGATTGGCTAACGTAAGAATTATTTGCCCTTTACGAACATATTCACCCAGCATGACACGAATATCCCGGACAGAACCTCCCATACCTAATGTTACGGTAACATGATTTTGTGGAGGCATCATTATGACACCGTTGAACGATGGTGGATTAGACACGTTAGTAGCTCCACTCACACCATCCACTTCGGATATCTGTGTACTATCTTCATTGGCTTGTGCTACCTCGGATGTACCAGCCGACTCGGTCTGCTTATCCGACTGACCTGAGCAAGATACTGTCAGTAAAACAAACATTAAGTAAATCATTCGTTGTTTCATCAGATTCATTTTATTCATTTTTCTTTGAGTTTTTGAGATTGTTAGTAAAGAATAATTCACTCGGTATAGAGCTCCAGTTCAAGAACGGTAATGTTATAAGCATAAACCGTTTCGATATATCCTCGTTTGATTTCACGGACAGCATTCAGGCTTTGGATAAATTCGCTGATATCCGTTTCATTTTCCTGAAATTTCTTCAGAGCACTATGCTGTAAAGCTTCTGCTTCCTTGATAGCAGCCTGCTGGTAATAAGTCAACCTCTCGCGCTGACGGACAAGTTGACTCTGCAGCTCATTTACCTTATTGGATAACTGACGACGGTTATCTTCTGCTTCCCAGGTGGCAATCCGCAAATTGATACGTGCCTGTTTGGCACGGCTTCGCTGGGGAAAGAACAGTACAGGGAAGGATACTCCCACCATCCACGAATTCAATCCAGTAAGCGGCGCAATCTTCTGACGTACATACCCTACGGACAATTCCGGAAAGTAAACGGCTACGTTCTATCTTCAACAGATTCTTTTTCTCCTGTACCTGAGCATCAAAATAGTTCAAGTGACGGGAAGACAACGACAAACCATCCGTCTGTATCGGCATGACTGCCAGCGATGTATCGGCAGGCAACAGAGGCTGACTGCTGTAACAGGACCAAGTAAACCGGCGTCCGGCCAGCGTCAGTTCCTCGGAAGACTCCAGCCAACGAGTATATAAATCGGCAGCCAATGCTGTAATCATATTCCGTTCAGCCAGATCAATATCTCCCTGAAGATAACGTTGTTCGCCACTCTTTCTCAATTGCTCAGCCAATTCCCTCTGTCCGCGATACATGGCATTGATATGAAAAGCATATTGATAATAAGCCCATGCTCGTTTCACTTCTGCCGTAACTTCCTTCTTCACCATATCACGATAACTTTCTCCTTTACTTATTTGGGTATTGGCCAAGGCGTTTTTATAAAAAGGAGTAAGTAAAGACCCGAGCGACTGTTCTACAGACAATTCATTATCATTCCGGTCGGCACCGTTCAGCTGTCCCCAGGAATAACTGAAAGAAGTATTTCCTCCATCCCATGCTTCCCCTTTCGAAACTCGTGCCCGCTCAATCTCGGATTCTGCCATTTTCAGACGTGGATGATTGGTCATAGCCGTTTCGATAGCCTGTTCCAAAGTCACACTTTGCTGCGCCTGCATGGCAGGAGCAAAAATGACAAGCAAAATCATAACCAAAGCTGATTTACGGACAGACAAACGATTTTTTCTACGTAATTGTCTGACTGCAATACTGTTCACAAGTCTATAAAAAACAGGAATGATAATCAATGTCAGTATAGTAGATACAATCAGCCCACCTATTACTACAGTAGCCAGCGGACGTTGCACCTCTGCACCAGCCGAGGTAGCAATAGCCATCGGAACAAAGCCAAGTGAAGCAACCAGTCCGGTGAGGAAAACAGGACGAAGCAAATGCGGACAGCCCTCGGCTATAATACGGTCGGTACATAAATGATATTGGTTACGTTTACGTATGTCATTAAAATGGTTGATCATCAGAATACCGTTCAATACAGCAACTCCGAAGAGTGCAATAAAACCTACACCAGCCGAAATGCTAAACGGCAAACCGCGCAGCCACAAAGCAACAATACCACCAATAAGAGAAAGAGGCACGGTAGAAAATACAACCAGTGAATAGATAACGCTTCGGAACGCAAAGAACAGCAATAACAAAATAAGCATCAAAGCAATAGAGATAACCACCATCAGCGTATTGATAGCATTCTGCAAGTTCTCAAACTGGCCACCGTATTCAAAATAATAACCCGGTTTAAGTTTTACGTTCTTGTCGAGTGATTCACTGATTTGACTTACAACTTGCTGGATGTCAGCATCACGCACATTCACACCAATAACGACACGGCGTTTAGTAGCGTCACGGTTTATCTGAAGTGGACCGTTTACCAGTTCGATGCTGGCTACCTCACTTACCGGAAGCTGGATATTATCTTTCGTACGGACAAACAGCTTGTCAATGTTCAGATCACTTACTTTCTCCTTATCCAGCCGGACAACCAGATCAAAACGTCGTTCATTCTCGAACACTACTCCTGCCGTTTCACCTGCATAGGCAGTACGGATAACGGTATTCAGTTCCTCTATATCGATGCCGTAACGGGCTATCTTTGCACGGTCGAAACGAACAAGCAGCTGCGGTAATCCCATTGCCTGCTCTACCAGAACATCGGCCGCTCCCGGTACTTGTTCTACATAACGGGCTGCCTCACGAGCTTTATCATATAATTCAGTCATATCTTCTCCGTAAAGTTTAATTGCTATATCGGCCTTGGCTCCAGTCATCAATTCGTTGAAACGAAGCTGGATAGGCTGACTAAAATTAAATTCTGCATCTTTTATGGAATCCAGACATGCTTTCATCTTCTCCACCATTTCTGCACGGCTTGAAGCAGATGTCCATTCGCTGAAAGGTTTCATTACAATCATTACATCAGCATCTTCTATAGCCATCGGATCGGTCGGTACTTCTGCCGTACCAATTTTAGCTACAACATGTTTGATTTCCGGAAAGCGTTCTTTCAATCTCTTTTCCGCTTCGAGAGATACTTCAATGCTTTTGCTCAGCGAACTGCCTGCCGGAAGAGTCATCTGCATGGCAAAGTCCCCTTCGTCCAAGGTTGGAATAAATTCTGCTCCTAATTTTGTAAACAGCAACAACGAAAGCAAAAAGGCTACGAAAGAAACAGAAATAGTTCCCCACAAATGAGCCAGACTAAAGCGAAGTACCCGCTGATAAACTTTGTTCAAAGCTTCGAAAAAGCGATCGGCCAGTGTAGGTTTCACTGTCACGGTGCGTTTCAAGAAAAAAGAAGCCATCATCGGCACATAAGTAATAGACAGAAGAAGTGCTCCAATGATACAGAATACCAGTGTCTTGGCCATCGGAGTAAAGTATTTTCCTTCAATGCCGGTCAGTGTCAGAATAGGGAAGAATACAATCAGAATGATAAGTACGGCAAATGTAGCACTTCTCACTACATTTCCGGCACCTTTTTCTACTTCATGATCCATTTCTTCACGACTTAGAGTACGCCCTTTCAAACCTCGTCCATAAAGGTGGGCCAGAATTCCTTCCAGAATAACGATGGAACCATCCACCACAATACCAAAATCGATTGCGCCCAGACTCATCAGATTGGCCGATACATTGAAAATACGCATCAAAATAAAGGCGAAAAGCATAGCCAGCGGGATGACTGAAGCAACAATCAGACCAGCACGTACATTGCCCAGGAAAACAATCAGCACCAGAAATACGATAATAGCTCCTTCTACCAGATTACGCACAACGGTCGAGATATTTCTGTTCACTAACTCCGAGCGATTCAGATAAGGCTCTACTGATATGCCTTCGGGTAACATCTGCTGAACTTTAGCAACCCGCTTTTCCAGCTCTTTAGTCACCACATTAGCATTGGCACCTTTCAACATCATGGCAATACCGCCTACACACTCTCCCTCACCATCCTTTGTCATAGCTCCAAAGCGTTTGGGAGCACCAAACTGTACACGTCCGATATCGCCGATGTGTACCGGTATACCACCACGGTTAGTTACAACAATCTGTTCTACATCATGCAGATCATTGATCATACCTTCCGAACGGATGTAGTAGGCACGATTGACTTTTTCTATATAACTACCACCTGTATTCTGGTTATTACGACTCAAAGCTTCGAATACTTCACCAATAGTAATATTCAGCGAATAAAGAGCATCCGGATCGACAGCTACTTCGTATTGCTTCAGATAACCGCCAAAACTGTTGATTTCGACAATACCGGGAATGCCCGAAAGTTGTCTTTTTACAATCCAGTCTTGAATAGTACGCAGCTCCATAGCGTCGTAACGGTCTTCATAGCCTGGAGCTACTTTAAGCACATACTGGTAAATTTCACCCAGACCAGTAGTAATAGGCATCAGCTCAGGAGTACCCAGTTCCGGTGGTATTTCGCCTGAAACCATTTGTATCTGTTCATTAACCAACTGACGGGCATCCAGGGTAGGAACATTTTCTTTAAAAACAACAGTCACAAGCGAAAGTCCGAAACGCGATACAGAACGTATTTCTTCGACATTCATTACGTTGCTCATGGCAATTTCGATAGGAAACGTGATAAGCTGTTCCACTTCTTGCGGAGCCAGCGTGGGCGACACGGTAACAATCTGCACCTGATTGTTGGTGATGTCGGGTACGGCATCGATGGGCAGTGTCAGCATGGAATATATGCCGCCCGCCAGAAGCAACAGGGTGGTCAGGACCACAAATAACTTCTTTCGGATTGAAAAATGTACGATTTTTGCAAACATAAGTGGTAAATACTAAATTTATAATTATTACAAAGTTAATCTTCATACAGTATTCTTTCCACCTTTTGCTGATGAAACGCCCAAAATGACAGTTGAAATACACAATAGACGAGATGATTTTTATTTTAGAATAGTACGGATTTCATCGAAGAAGGTAACAACAATAAAACAAAGTGTATTCTGAACGTGACTTTCGAATATTATATCCTGAGTTATACATCACCTGTTTACTGTCTGAGTAGCAGAAAAACATATAAATAAAAAAAGGTCCCGATTCTATTACGAATTGGAACCTTTTCTAGTTTTGCATATTAAAAGAGCGGTGCGTACGGGACTCGAACCCGTGACCCCATGCGTGACAGGCATGTATTCTAACCAACTGAACTAACGCACCATTAAGTTTTTTGTTGCTTTCTCTCTCGATTGCGGTTGCAAAGGTACGACTTTTTTTGAGACCTCCAAACATTCTGCATAACTTTTTTCAAATTTTCTTCATTTTTCTGTGATTTTCCTCCTTAACATACCATTTCATAGCCTCAAACCGCCTCCTTTTTTTATTCTTCTCGATCTTTTCACCAAAACATGCTGAAATCTTAAGCAAAATTCGTACAAAATATTTCTGAAGTTGTACAAAGTATCTCAGGATATTGTACAAAACTTTTCAAAAGTTGTACAAAAAAAGAAGGAAACTTCAGCATCTTTTTACGAAAAGAAAAGGCTGCTGTCCGAAGACAACAGCCTTTACAATTTAGAATTTCAAATATGACTAACTTTTTTATTTGATACGCTTGTATCCATATACAGCCAGGTCACCCAGTTCTTCTTCGATACGCAACAACTGATTGTATTTTGCCATACGGTCTGAACGGCTCAATGAACCGGTTTTAATCTGACCACTGTTGGTAGCAACAGCTATATCGGCAATCGTAGCATCTTCAGTTTCTCCTGAGCGATGAGAGGTAACCGTAGTATATCCATGACGATGAGCCATTTCGATTGCATCCAGTGTTTCACTGAGTGAGCCGATCTGATTTACTTTAATAAGGATGGAATTGGCACATCCCAGCTCAATACCTTTCGAAAGGAATTCTACATTTGTAACGAACAGGTCATCGCCTACCAGCTGGCAGCGTCCACCGATACGTTCGGTAAGTTTTTTCCATCCCTCCCAGTCGTTTTCACTCATACCATCTTCGATGGAGTCGATAGGGTATTTGTTGATAAGTTCTTCCAGATAGGCAATCTGTTCTTCTGATGTACGCTTCTTGCCCTTTTCACCTTCAAAAATTGTATAATCGTACAGTCCATCTCTATAAAACTCGGATGAAGCACAGTCCATACCGATCATAACATCTTTGCCCGGTTCGTAACCTGCCTGCCGGATAGCTGCAAGAATAGATTCCAACGCATCTTCTGTTCCATTCAGTGCAGGGGCAAAACCTCCTTCATCACCTACAGCAGTGCTCAGACCTCTATCATGCAATACTTTCTTCAAAGCATGGAAAACTTCAGCCCCCATACGAAGACCTTCGCGGAAAGAAGGTGCTCCCACCGGACGGATCATAAATTCCTGAAAGGCAATAGGCGCATCACTGTGTGAACCTCCGTTGATAATATTCATCATCGGAACAGGCATTACAAATGTATTTACTCCACCTATATAACGGTATAAAGGTATATCCAGATAGTTTGCCGCAGCCTTTGCCACTGCAAGAGAAACTCCTAAAATAGCATTTGCACCTAAATTCGACTTGGTTGGCGTGCCATCCAGCTCAAGCATTTTCTTGTCGATAGCCCGCTGCTCCAGAACAGACCATCCAGTCAAAGCCGGAGCAATAACCTTATTTACGTTTTCAACAGCTTTCAACACACCTTTTCCACCGTAACGGTTAGAATCTTTATCACGAAGTTCGAGAGCTTCATGTTCACCGGTAGATGCTCCGGAAGGAACAGATGCACGTCCCATCACGCCAGATTCCAGTCTTACTTCAACCTCTACCGTAGGATTTCCTCGTGAATCGAGTATTTCACGACCTATAATTGATTTTATTTTCATATTTATTTCTATTTAAATGATTAGTATTTCTCAGTGTTACAAAAATCATAAATTCTGATAAACACCACAATACCTCAAAATAGGTATTTTTTACGTGTATAAAAAAGCGCAGAACTCATATTCGGAAGTTCTGCGCTTTAGTCATACATATCCAATATTAATAATTATTTTTCTTTACTTCGAAATATGCCTGTGGATGTAAACATGCCGGACAAGTTTCAGGAGCTTCCGTACCTACATATAAGTAACCACAGTTACGGCACTGCCATACTACCTCGGCGTCTTTCTTGAATACCTTTCCTTCTTCTACATTCTTTGCCAGAGCAAGGTATCTTTCTTCGTGTCCTTTTTCTGCAACAGCAATTTCACGATACATCTTCGCAATGGCAGGGAAACCTTCTTCATCTGCAATGTCTGCAAACTTAGGATAGTCGAGTGACCATTCTTCGTTTTCACCTGCAGCCGCAGCTTTCAAGTTTTCGAGTGTTGTTCCGATTACACCTGAAGGATAGCTGGCTGTAATTTCTACCATACCGCCTTCCAGCCACTTGAACATACGCTTTGCATGTTCTTTTTCCTGATCAGCAGTTTCAGCAAAGATGGCAGCAATCTGTTCGTAACCTTCTTTCTTTGCTGCACTAGCATAATATGTATAGCGCATTCTTGCCTGTGATTCACCAGCAAATGAAATGCCTAAGTTCTTCTCTGTTCTTGTTCCTTTGATACTTTTTCCCATAATCGTTAGTTATTTAATTGGTTAAACATGTATATTCTTGATTTGATATTGCAAAGGTAATACTTTTATTCAAATTTGTAATAATTACAATTTTTATTTAAGTATTATTAATAAATTTCACTCATGCAATATAAATAATAACCTTATTATCAGCCCAAATGTTCAAATAAATATATACTTTTGCACTTCTTTTTATAATTTATAACAAAACACATATATGGTAAAATTGGATTTTCAGCCTAAACTGTTTTCTACACTGAAAAATTATACGAAAACAGATTTTACTACCGACCTGATGGCAGGTATTATTGTAGGTATAGTAGCATTGCCTCTTGCCATCGCATTCGGTATAGCTTCAGGAGTAAGTCCTGAAAAGGGTATTATCACAGCGATTGTTGCAGGATTCATCATTTCGTTTCTTGGGGGAAGCAAGGTACAGATCGGAGGACCAACCGGTGCTTTTATCGTTATCATCTACGGTATCATCCAAGAATATGGCATCGAAGGCCTGATGGTTGCCACGATGATGGCTGGTGTACTCCTTATATTATTAGGCATATTCAAGTTAGGTACAATCATCAAATTTATTCCTTATCCCATTATTGTAGGATTTACAAGCGGTATTGCAGTAACTATCTTTACTACTCAGATAGCAGATATCTTCGGACTACAGTTCGGAGGTGAAAAGGTGCCGGGCGACTTTATTGGAAAATGGATTTTATATTTTCATCATTTCGACACTGTAAACTGGTGGAATGTGATCGTCAGTTTGGTAAGTATCTTCATCATCGCCATCACTCCTAAATTCTCGAAAAAAATCCCTGGCTCTCTGGTTGCCATCATTCTGGTAACAGTCGGCGTATATCTGTTGAAAATGTATGGAGGAATCACTTGTATCGATACAATCGGCGACCGCTTCAGCATCAAGGCACAGCTCCCCGCAGCTGCTGTACCTGCATTAGACTGGGAAGCTATCAAGAATCTTTTCCCGGTAGCCATTACCATTGCTGTACTGGGAGCTATCGAATCTTTGCTTTCGGCTACAGTAGCAGATGGTGTAATCGGCGACCGTCATGATTCGAATACAGAATTGATTGCACAGGGTATAGCCAATTTCGTATCACCTATTTTCGGAGGTATTCCGGCAACAGGTGCTATTGCGAGAACCATGACGAATATCAACAACGGAGGTAAATCGCCTGTTTCGGGTATCGTTCATGCGGTAGTTCTGTTACTCATCTTATTATTCCTGATGCCGCTTGCCCAATATATTCCGATGGCATGTCTGGCCGGTGTTCTCGTTATCGTATCGTATAACATGAGTGGATGGCGTGTGTTCAAGGGACTGTTGAAAAATCCGAAATCGGATGTGACTGTCTTGTTGATAACCTTTTTCCTGACCGTTATCTTCGATTTGACTGTAGCTATCGAAGTCGGACTGGTTATAGCTTGTGTACTGTTTATGAAACGTGTTATGGAAACAACACAGATTTCTGTTATCACCGACGAGATAGATCCGAATAAAGAATCAGACCTGGAAGTACACGAAGAGCATCTTATCATTCCTAATGGAGTAGAGGTATACGAAATAAACGGTCCGTATTTCTTTGGTATTGCTACCAAATTTGAAGAAATAATGGCACGTCTGGGTGACCGACCGAAAATTCGTATCATACGTATGCGTAAAGTTCCGTTCATCGATTCGACAGGTATTCATAACCTGACAACACTGTGTGAAATGTCACAAAAGGAAAATATACATATTATCCTTTCCGGAGTAAACGAACGTGTACATGCCGTACTCGAAAAATCCGGATTCTATGAACTGCTGGGTAAAGAAAATATCTGTAGCAACATTAATGAAGCACTGGAGGTCGCTACAAGAGAAATAGCAGAATTCGATGAAGGTAACAAATAGACCTTATATTGTTAAAACCTTTTAGCAAACGAGCGGAACTTATTAAAACATGTTATAAAGCATAGATTTTAATGAGTTTCGCTTGTTAGTTTCCAGAAAGTCCGTATCTTTGCACTGTGTTTTTCATAGTATTAGATTTAAGGTTAACAAAGGTTGGAGTACAGCGGTACTCCTTTTTTTATGCCTTCTTGTAAAGAATCGCTTATCAAATAAAAAAAGCTATTCCAACTTTATTCATTGAAATAGCTTTCTTTCAACACAACTTATATCTTTTTTCAATAAGAGGCTGTAGCATTCAGACCTGCTTTCTTAAGCAGTTCCACGATACGGTCCAGTTCTTCGTGTGTAGCTTTTTGCAGAGACTGATCGGGAGTTTCACGGTCTATTGTGTAAATCATTACCTGACGGGGAGCAATCTGTTTAACAATCTCAATCCAGGGAAGTACAAAACGATCGGATGTATTATCGACATCTTTACCTTCGTCTGTTTTTCCCTTCATAAACATAGTCTGGATAATCAGCTTTCCTTTAAAAGCTTTCATCGTTTCAACAATCTTATTAACATCGTAAGCTCCCGACGGACGGTCTACCCGCTGAATATATTCTGCGTCAACCGTATCAAGTTTCAATATGTTGTTATCTATCTTATTCAGTGCATTGAATACTTTTTCCTTGTGAATAAAGGTGGAATTACTCAGCACACTGACTTTTGCATGAGGGAAATATTTATCGCGCAATGCTAATGTGTCATCTATAATTTCCGGAAAATGAGGATGCGCCGTAGGTTCTCCGTTACCTGCAAATGTCAATACATCAGGAACAGGACCGTTTGCTTGCATATCGATTAAACGATGTTCCAACGCCTCGCGCACTTCTTCGCGGGTAGGAAGTTTCTGTTTAGGACGATGATCTTTATTATATCCGCATTCACAATAGATACAATCGAATGTGCAAAACTTACCATCGGCAGGAAGCAAGTTTATTCCCAACGAAACACCCAGTCGCCGGCTATGCACGGGACCAAATATAGGAGAAGGATAAATAACTGTTGACATAAGTCATATTAGTTTTAGTTCACAAGCAAAAGTACACAATATATTTCGATTACCACTTTACTTTCAACTGTAATTGTAAATCAGCTTTACGGTTTCCCTGAATTTCTTCAGTTCCGGAACTTATTTTATCACGGTCATTATAACAAGTTATCCCCCATTTCCCCTGAATAATAAACCGATCTTTATAACTATATTTTAAGTTGACTGCCCAACGGCTTCCCCTGCCATAAAAAGAGGACATAGAGAAGGCGTATAACAATCCTGGCTCATACATATAAATACGGGAATCATAACTTTGTGTGTGAAACCAAGCCCCGCTACATGATATTTGCATAGGAATAAAAGACAGTTTTGCACCAAGTGTACCATTAACAAATCCTCCATTCGAACTGTTTATATTCTTATAATAAGAAGTACACACATATTCTGCGGCAGTTTTTAACCAGAATATTTCACAAGGTTTATAAGAAAGTTGATAATGTATACGCTGACGGATATAAGGTAACACATACTTTCCGTCACTGTCTGAAGTGTAATTCTTTGCCTTATTCTTATGACTATACTTTATTAACATCACCAGTGAATTAAGAGGTGAATAACTTAATTGAAACAAACCATCAATACCGGATGTATGATCTCTATCAACCTGATATCTCCGATAGAAAAAATGAAAGAAATCGGCATAACATAAGATTTTCAATTTCCTTAAATAACTAGATTCCAACCCTATATAAACGCCTGTTTCATTTTGAAGCTGTGAGTTTTCTCCGAAAGCATTTGCGTGAATAGCCTGATAACGCTTGTCATAATATCGGTTAATAAGTAATAAACTAGTATGAACAGCCGGTGAATAACTCAACATATTCAATGTAGCAATCTTGCCTGATTTATCGAAAGCTGTCTCTCCTGAAAATATAAATTTGTGGAGAAAAAATTTGTAGTTTGTTCCTATGTTGAAAAAATATTTTCCTCGGGGATAATACAAATTATATGGACGTAAATCAGAATTCAACACCTTGTTGAAAACTGTATAAACACCTGTTAAACCCAATTCAACAGTTTTTCCATTATATGTTAAATTACTTCCAATCAATTGATTGTTTACCATATTTTTCTTTTCCATATCTTTCTTCAACCGATGAAATCCATCTATTTTCAACGATCTTATAAACATATCTTCTACCCGCGCATCCTTTTTACGAAATGAGTAAAAAGCAGACAATGTCCAACGTTTTTTCAACTTATAAGTAGCAGCAATCCCTTGCAAATAATTATTTTCATCCATAGAAGTATATTTAGCAATTCCCCGCCCAAACCGGTTCATGGTTCCTAATGAACCTGACTTGCCAAAACTAAACCCTCCTGTGTTAATAACCAATCCATACCCAAAACTTACCCGATAATTACCTATCGCTAACGACTTCAACTTCTTTACGTCCTGTAAAAAGAAATAAGCAGAATAGAAATCATATCCTTTTTTATTGTATTTACAAAAGAAAGGCTCTCCAGCATCTTTTTCAGCAGTCAGCCCCATATATAATTGATTTCGATACTGAAACCGATAACGTAAGTTATGATAAACCGGATTACCATAATACTTACGGTTAGGATATTTTTCTAAGACTTCTTCGCTATGATCAGCATATCCAGATTTCATGTACAAGGGGATATCCACACGTGTTAACAACTCCTGTTTATTATACTTCAACACATTTTTCCAATAAACTTTATCTTCCTCTTTATCAGACGCTCCAATATAAATAAAGTCTTCTAAAAATCTTCTGGTCTGCCAGTCCATACCTTCTATACCCAACAGCTCTTTCTTACTCACCATGGGACCATATTTATATATATAATACAAGATATTTTCTATGATTTTATCGGAAAGGAAAGGTAGTTGCTCCAATTGTTCTTTCGTTATTGTGTTAATATTAAAAGGATGTTCAGCCAGTTCACTCAAAAATTCGTATTGTTCTTGCCATCCACTCATTTCCTCTGCTTCAGAAACATCTTCCTTCCATTCAATCCAGTTGGATTGAGCTTGCAGATTAACGACAGTATAACTTGCTAATATACAAACAATAAACACTCTTATCAACATCCTATTCACAGCTTTTCAACGACCTTTATAAGTTAAAAATTCGTATTATCAGACATGACTTCATTATTATGCGTATTTTTGCGTTCATGAAAAATAGTGTATACATATTACTATTTCTGCTAACAGCTTTTGCACTGAAAGCCAACGCACAAAAGCATTCCCAATCGGAAACAAAGGGATATATGGTTCCCGTTTGTGTATATCAGGGAGATACTATACCTTGTATAACGCTGAGAAATATATATGTATACCCACGTCTGAGATTTAAAAGCAAAAAACAGGAGCGATATTATTATAAGCTTGTAAGGGACGTAAAGAAAACTCTCCCTCTGGCTAAAGAAATTAACAGAGCCGTTATCGAAACCTACGAGTATTTGCAAACCTTGCCTAATGACAAAGCTCGCACACGCCATATAAAGATGGTAGAGAAAGGACTGAAGGAACAATATACCCCCAGAATGAAGAAACTTACCTTCGCACAAGGTAAATTACTGATAAAACTGGTTAACAGAGAATGTAATCAGTCATCTTATCAGTTGGTAAAAGCATTTATGGGACCATTCAAAGCTGGATTTTACCAAGCTTTTGCAGCATTGTTTGGAGCCAGTCTGAAAAAAGAATATCATCCGGATGATGAAGACAAGATGATAGAAAGAATTGTTACTCTTGTTGAGAACGGACAATTATAACAACACTGTAAATCAATAAATTAACAAGTTATCAATATGTTTATCAACAATAATACATCCTGGTTTTAACTGTCTGAAACCAGGATGTATCTTTTTATCTTTTCATCATTTTATTGGCAAACTCCCATAAAACAATGCCAGTAGTAACAGATACATTAAGTGAATGCTTTGTACCGTACTGAGGAATTTCAATACATCCGTCACACATATCTACAACTTCCTGCTGTACGCCTTTTACCTCATTTCCCATAACAATGGCATATTTTTTATTGGGGGCTAAAACCAGATGATCGAGCATTGTACTCCCTTCACACTGTTCAATAGCCAGTACAGTATATCCCTCTGCATGAAGTTCATTTACAGCTTCTTGTGTCTGTTTACAATATTTCCAATCAACAGTATATTCAGCTCCTAAGGCCGTCTTATGCATCTCTGGATGAGGAGGTGTAGCAGTAATGCCACATAAATAAATACAATTAACCAAAAAAGCATCTGAAGTACGGAATACAGCACCTATATTGTGCAAGCTACGAACTTCATCCAGTACAACTACCAATGGAAGTTTTTCAGCTTCCTTAAATTCCTCCACCGACAAGCGGTTCATTTCAGTTATTTTCAGTTTTCTCAATTCAGACATAATTCAATCTTTATTCGTTCACAAAGATAGAAACTATATTTATAACCTTGTTGAAAACGGTGGAAAAGGTGTAAAAAACCTAAGCAAAGAAAATGAAAAATAAATCTTGTATTATCCGAAGAAAACATTATAGCTTTCACAAAACAAACATTCCAAGAAACTTAACAGAAAGTTTCATCACAAGTTTAAACATATTTTTTAGCCAAAAATCGGAAGTGAATAAGGGGAAAGTTTTTAACTTTGCGACATATCAACAAATAGTTAATAGAAGCGGTAAATCGTGTAATATCAAGACATAAGCTTGTTAATGGCTATTTAATATCTCATGCTCGGATATTTATAACCTAAAAAGCAAGAAATCCGGTATTCTTTTTACTAACACTATTAACGGGCTATTATAACTATCATATATTCTTTCAAAAAAGAAGAAAAAATATAATCTAATAATGAATAAAGAAGAATGGTTGAAAAAGGGTTATGTAACTGAACCCGTAGATAAGACGCTTGATCTGAAAGCTGAAATAGACAAGTTGCGTAAAGAAAAGAATGCCGTAATTTTGGGGCACTACTACCAGGCTGACGAAATACAGGAAATTGCTGACTTTATTGGAGACAGTCTTGCGTTGGCACAATGGGCTGCTAAAACAGATGCAGATATAATTGTGATGTGTGGAGTACACTTCATGGGAGAAACTGCTAAAATATTGTGTCCGGATAAAAAAGTTCTGATTCCTGATTTCAATGCCGGATGTTCACTTGCCGACAGTTGTCCAGCTGATAAGTTTTCTCAGTTTGTCAAAGAGCATCCTGATCATACTGTTATTTCGTATGTCAATACCAGTGCTGCGGTAAAGGCAGTGACTGATGTAGTGGTTACATCTACTAATGCTAAGCAGATAGTAGAGAGTTTTGCAAAGGAACAAAAAATAATTTTTGGTCCTGATAAAAATTTGGGTAATTATATTAACTCTATTACTAACCGGAACATGTTACTTTGGGATGGTGCTTGTCATGTACATGAAAAATTTTCTGTTGAGAAAATCATCGAACTGAAAAAGCAATATCCTGATGCGGATGTGCTGGTACATCCTGAATGTAAAGGTGCAGTGGCTAAACTTGCCGATAAGGTAGGATCAACAGCCGGTTTGTTAAAGCATGCTATTGCTAGTGACAAAAAGAACTTTATAGTGGCTACGGAGAGTGGAATTCTTTATGAAATGAGAAAGAAATGTCCGGAAAAGAATTTTATTCCGGCTCCTCCCGAAGACAGTACTTGTGCATGTAATGAATGTAACTTCATGCGTTTGAATACACTCGAAAAATTGTATAATACATTGAAGTATGAGTGGCCTGAAGTAATAGTTGATAATGAAATCGCCGATAAGGCAATCCGGCCTATTAAGAAAATGTTGGAAATTTCTGCAAAGCTTGGATTATAAACAAATTGTTAAAAAAGAGATGAGAAATTCATGCTTTTCTTAAAACGTGTTATAAAGCATATTTTTCTTATCTCTTTTTTTGTTAGTTTCCTATAAGTCCGTATCTTTGCACTGTGTTTTTCATAGTATTAGATTTAAGGTTAACAAAGGTTGGAGTACAGCGGTACTCCTTTTTTTATGTCCATACGTTACGAAATTCTTGCTGAATATCATTTATTCTACTTCTTTGGTCAGTTTTTACCTTTTCTTATTTTGCTTATAGCATAAATTTGCCCATATGAATTTTAAATCTTAAGTCAATGAAAAACAAATTAATCAAACATTTCAGTATTGTTAGTTTTATTCTGATGATACTTTGTGTGCAAAATATCATGGCACAGAAAAGAACCGTTTCTGGAATCGTCACTGATTCAAAGAATGAACCCTTGATTGGAGTTAATGTTACTATTAAAAATGCTTCTACAACAGGAACCATTACAGATATAGATGGTAAATATAGCTTAGAAATACCATCGGGTAATTCTGTTTTAGTATTTTCTTATATAGGATATTCTACTCAGGAAGTAAAGGTCAGTAATCGGTCGGTAGTAGATATCGTTTTAAAAGATGATATGCAAGCTTTGGAAGAAGTTGTAGTAGTAGGATATGGTACAATGAAAAAATCGGATTTAACAGGTTCTGTTTCCTCTATTACTAGTGATAATTTTAAATTAGGTACAGATTTAACTCCTCAGCAGTTAATGCAAGGAGCATTTTCAGGTGTGAATATCAGCCAGAATAGTGGTAAACCTGGAGGTTCTAATACGATTCGTGTTCGTGGAGGAACATCTATTACTGCTTCGAATGACCCTTTATATGTAATTGATGGAGTACCTATTTCAACTTCTGCCGGAGTAAACCAAAGTAATATAGGGTCCTCCACTACTGATTTTTTTGATCAAGAGCCTATAAATCCGCTATCTAATATTAATCCTAATGACATTGAATCTATAAATATATTAAAAGATGCTTCTGCTACTGCAATTTATGGTTCTAGAGGTGCTAATGGAGTAATTATGATTACTACCAAAAAAGGAAAAGCGGGAATGCGTCAACTAGATTATAGTTTTAATTTAGGTGTTTCTACTGTTGCAAAAAAGCTGGATGTTTTAACAGGTGATGAGTATCGTAAGACTGTATCTGAATTAGGTTTGACTTTGGATGATAAAGGACAAAATACGGATTGGCAAGATGTTATTTTCCGTACTGCGATTAGCCAAAATCATTATGTTTCTTTTATGAGTGGTAGTGAGAATACTAGCTATCGTGCTTCTGCTGGTTATAGTAATCAAAATGGTGTTATGGAGGGTTCTGGCATGAAAAGTGCTAATGCTCGTATGAATATCAATCATAAAGCATTAAATGATAAGTTGAAACTAAATATGAATATTAGTTATGGAGAAACAAATTCAGATCAGGCTCCTGTTTCAAATACTGTAGGTAGTGAAATGGGAAGTAGTATGCTGTATGAAGCTTATGTTTTCAATCCCACTTATCCAATTTATAATGAAGAAGGTGATTATTATGATGTGCCTCCATATCGTGTAAATCCAGCTTCATTCTCTAAAGAATTATTGGATGAACGTGCGACAAGTCAATTTTTAGGAAATCTTACTGCTGACTGGAATTTCTATAAGCCTTTTACCTTGCAGGTAAATGCAGGATATAATAAGAATACAATAAATCGTAATTCTTATATTTCAAAAAGTAATTTATTGGGAAACGGTAATAATGGATATGTGACTGTGCAGAAACTATCTGATTATTCAAAACTATTGGAAACCATTTTAAAATATAATCAAAGTTTTGGAAAACATAATATTGATGCGATGGTAGGATATTCTTGGCAATATTTTTATAGCGAAGGACAGACTACAAAAGCTTATGGATTTTTATCTGATAATTTTAAGTGGTATAGTCTGGCAGCTGCACAGACAGTTGAATCTGTTAGCAGTTATGCTGAAAGTAATACCTTGATATCTATGTATGGACGTATAAATTATAACTATGCAGATAAATATTTGTTGACAGCAACAGTTCGTCGAGATGGATCTAGCCGATTTGGTTCTGGTAATAAATGGGGTATCTTTCCTTCTGTTGCTGCATCTTGGCGTATTTCACAAGAAGATTTTTTTCAGAACGATATAATGTCTGATTTGAAACTTCGTGCTAGTTTTGGTATCACAGGTAGTCAGGAAATAGGTAATTATAATTCTTTAAGTACTTTGGGAGCAAGTACCAATGGTTATTTAGTTGGAGGAGAAAAGATAACTATAGTACTACCTCAACAATATACAAATCCTGATTTGAAGTGGGAACAAACTGCTCAAACTGATATAGGTATTGATTTTGGATTTCTTAATGGAAAAATTAGAGGTAGTATAGATTATTATTATAAAAAGACAACGGACCTTCTTTTATCTGTAGCAGTTCCTTCTCCTTCATTAATTACTACACAAATAGCGAATGTTGGAACAGTTACTAATCAAGGTATTGAATTAGATTTGTCATTTGATTTAATGCGTACAAAAAATTTCGCTTGGGATGCAAACTTGAATTTAAGTCATAATAAAAATGAGGTGGTAAGTTTGTCTAATGGCCAGTGGACAGGAGATAATATGCAGGTTGCGCCGTGTCAAGGACAAGGATTATCTGGTACATATGCTCAATTGATTATGCCAGGACAACCGATAGGTACATTTTATGGTAAACGATTCATTGGTGTAGTAGATGGAGTAGAGCAATTTGCTAACGATGGAGAACCGGAGGTTATTGGGTGTGCTCAACCAGACTTGACATTTGGATTGGGAACAAATCTTCAATATAAAAATTGGACATTATCATTGAATTTCCGAGGAAGTATAGGTAATGATGTATATAATTGCACAGCCAATAACTTGGCATATTTAAGTAATCTTCCTGGTAGAAATGTATTAAAAGAAGCTGTTACCTCAGGTGTTAATCGTGATCAGGCAAAAGTTTATTCTTCACGATTTATTGAAGATGGTTCTTTTGTGCGTTTGGATAATCTTTCTTTGGGATATAATTTTAGTTTACCGAAATTATATATTTCAAATGCCAGAGTATTTGTTTCTGCACAAAATCTGTTTGTTATTACAGGTTATTCTGGTGCTGACCCTGAGGTCAATTCGGAAATATCACGTACAGGAGTTGCTCCATTGGGAGTTGATTATTTAAGTTATCCTAAAGCTAGAACATTTAGCATGGGTATTAATCTTTCTTTCTAATCATCTTTAAAATAAGTAAGCATATGAAAACAAAAAATATAATAAAACTAATATTCTTATCTTGTCTAGGAGTTAGTTCTTTAACTTCTTGTTTAGATCTTGATGAAGAATTATACGGTAGATTATCTCCTGAAACTTATTATCAAACAGAGGAAGAAGCATTGTCTTCGGTTGTTGGTGTTTATTCATATCTTTCGTATATGTCAAGAGCTGGTGGTGACGGATGGCGTATTGGAGAATTTGGTACAGATGAATTTTTCTGTCCAGGTAGAGCTAGTGGAGGATGGTATGATGAAGGTAATATGGAGATGATGTCGCATAAAGTAACACCTAATAATGAGCGTATAGCTACTTGTTGGGGAACTTATGTATTTCCGGGTATTGGTGCTGCAAATGCGGTTATGGCTAGTTTAGAAGCTTCTCCAATAGTTGAAAGCTTAAAACCACTTATTGCAGAAGTTCGTGCTTTACGTGCCTATGGGTATTACTATGCTATGGATTATTGGGGAAATGTTCCTGTTTTTACTGAGGCTCGTGTTGATCCCAATAATTTGCCTAAAACGACTCCTCGTGCAGAAGTTTTTAAATTTGTCGTGGATGAATTTACTGAAGCAGCAAAGGATTTACCTTCTATTAAAGAGGTTAATAAAACAGATTACTATCCTCGTTTGACAAAAGAAGCAGTTTATACAGCTTTAGCTTCATTATATTTAAATGCTGAAGTTTATTCTGGAACTGCACAATATGATAAGGTTGTAACTATGTGTGACAATGTTATTGAAACCAATAGTTATGAATTGGAAGATAGAGTTGGCGATTGTTTTTTGGCTACAAATGAAGCTAATTCGAAGGAAATTATTACAGCTTTCTCTGTAGATCCTTCCAAAGGAGTAGATGGTAATGAATTTATATTGTATGCGCAACATGCCTTAGACCAAAAAAAATATGATCTTCCTTTTGCACCGGCGAATGGTTATTGTTTCACGGATGAAGCTTTAAATAGATATGAGAAGGGTGATGAACGTTTGGAGTTATTAGAATATGGACCACAGTATTATCAAGATGGAGTAACACCTTTATGTGACGAAAATGGAAATCAGTTGGTTTTAACTACTATTAAAGATATGATTTCTGCACAAGAAAATGAGGGATATCGTGTTTTAAAATATTCTCCGGTTGGAGTTGTTTGGGCCGGAAGTAAAGGAGATAATGATTATGTATTGGAACGTTACTCTAATGTTCTTTTAATGAAAGCAGAAGCTTTGTTCCGGTTAAATCAGGATTTGGATGTTGCATTAGAATTAGTAAATCAAGTACGTCGTCGTAGTAATTGTCCTGAGTGGTCTGATTTGACTTTACAAAAAATAGAAGAAGAACGTGCTCGTGAATTTATTTGGGAAAATCAGCGTAGAAGAGATATGATTCGTTTCGGATCTTTCTTTAATAATACTTGGTTTTACAAAACAGAAAAAACTGAATCTTGGAGAGGTATATATCCTATACCAGCAATCCAAATAACAAATAATCCGAATTTGGAACAAAATCCTAATTATTAATTTATACAGCCAAGTTACATAGATACTGATGTGATATGTAACTTGGCATTTAATTTTTTGTATTATGAAGTTTATAGTGGGATTAATATGTATCTTTTTTTCTATAAAAGCTTTTCCTGAATCTATATATTATAAAGTTGTCGCTCAGGATGGCAGTGGTGATTATTTGACAATTCAAGAAGCCGTAAATTCAGTTCTTGTATACCAGGAGCAGCGTAGTGTCATAAAAGTAAAGCCTGGAATATATCGTGAAAAACTGGTTATTCCGGCTGCATGGTGTAATATAAGTCTGATAGGAGATGATCCGGCAAATACCATAATATCTTATGACGACAATGCTAATAAAAATAACATGGGGACATTCAGTTCGTACACTGTTTTGGTACATGGCGATGGTATTCGTTTAGAAAATCTGACAATTGAGAATGCTTCTCAAATGCAGGGACAAGCGGTAGCCTTACATTTAGAGGGAACAGAATCGGTTATTATAAATTGTCGTTTATTGGGAAATCAGGATACAGTATTTACAGGAAACAAATATGGACGTTTTTATTTTTACAATACTTATATAGAAGGAACTACCGATTTTATTTTTGGTCCTGCTACTTGCTGGTTCGAACATTGTGTTATAAACAGTAAGGCTGATTCTTATATTACGGCTGCATCTACTCCTGCTTCACATCCATTTGGATATATTTTTAATGAATGTAAGTTGACGGGAAAAGATGATTTGAAAGTTTACTTAGGGCGTCCCTGGCGTGAAGCAGCCTATACCTTGTTTATGAATTGTTATCTGGGAAAACATATCCGTCCTGAAGGGTGGCATAATTGGGGGAATCCTCAGAATGAACAGACTGCTCGTTATTTGGAATATAATAATAGAGGTGAAGGGGCTGATATTTCCAGACGCGTATCTTGGGCGAAAGTTTTGACTCGTGATGAAGCTGATCGTATAAAAATAGATGTTGTTTTTCCAGATTTAAAAGAATGGAGTTCTTATTATTCTGGAAAGTAAGAAATAATTTTATACAGAAATACAAGTTTCAAATAATCAGCCTGTATTTCTGTATAAAGTCTAGTGATAATAAATATTACCTATCAATATTATTTTTATATTCGGTAGGAGATATGCCATAGGTTTGCTTGAAACATTTACTAAAGTAATGGGCGTCATTGAATCCTACCATATAAGCTATTTCTGAAATATTATATTCTTTATTTTCTATTAATTGTAAAGCTCGTTTCATTTTCATTTGTTTTAAGAAATCAATAGGTGATTGTCCTGTTATGCCTTTTAATTTTCTGAAAAAGTTTGAACGGCTCATATCAACAGATAAAGCCATATTGTCTACAGAAAAATCACAATTATCCATGTTTTCTGTTATTGTTTGGATAAGTTTATCCATAAATTTCTGGTCTGATGCAGATAATACAGGCATATTTTCCTCTTTTACGGATTTCTTTTCTGATTTTGGAGAAAACAGTGTCTGACAATAAATTTGTTGCAAACGTTTGCGTTGTTCTACTAGGTTGTGTATTCGGGCTTTTAAGTAAGTTGCACTAAATGGCTTGGTTATATAGTCGTCTGCGCCATATTGCATCCCTTCTAGTTTACTTTCGATAGACGATTTAGCACTAAGTAAAATTATAGGAATGTGGCTGGTTGATATATTGTTTTTTAGTTCATTCAATAGTTCTATACCATTCTTTTGAGGCATCATGATATCACTAATAATAATATCGGGCAATTGCTCTAAAGCAATTTTTATACCTGTTTCTCCATTGTCTGCTTCTAAGATAGAATAAGATTCCGCTAATATTGTTTTAAGAAAGCGGCGAAGCTCATCATTATCTTCTACCAATAAAATTGAATCTTTGTTTTCTTCTGTTTTTTGTTCTGAATCTTCTGTGGTTGTAATAATCGTATTATTGGCCATTATTGGTTTTATGGTTTTATTCATAATATCATCGGATACTATGAATTCTGTATTAGGACTGAAATGACCGTTACCTTTTTGTAGATTTACAGTAAAACAACTTCCTTCGTTAGGTTGGCTTTCTACTGTAATAGTTCCATTATGCATTTCTACAAGTTCTTTGGTTAGCGATAATCCTATTCCTGTACTTTCTTGAGTATGGATATGTTGGTCGGAAAAGGTTTCAAAACGTATAAATAAGCGTTTTAGCTGATTCTTAGTCATTCCAATACCTTGGTCTATGATACTGATAGATATGATTTTTTCATTTTCTGTTACTTTTACTATAATATTTTTTTCTTTGGGAGTGTATTTAAAAGCATTTGATATTAAGTTGAAAATGATTTTTTCCAATTTGTCGATATCAGCCCATAAAATAACTGGGTGTTCAGGAGCATTTAATGATAAGTTAATATGTTGCTCATTTGCTAAATAATTAAAATTCTCCATGATTTGGCGTATGAAAGGAAGGAGATCAAATTGCTGTACATGCATTTTCATCTTTTTATTTTGTATTTTTCTGAAATCAAGAATTTGATTGACCAAACGAAGCATTCGATTGGCATTTCGTTCTATGATAAGTAATTGTTCACGAGCTTTATCTTCTATGGTTTTATTGTTTAGTAACTGTTCTACCGGTCCCGTTATTAGTGTAAGTGGAGTACGAAGTTCGTGAGATATATTTGTAAAAAAACGTAATTTGATATCAGATATTTCTTGTTCGATAGAAACCTTATGTTTTAGTCGATAGATAACAAATAAAATATAGGAAGTAATAAATATTATTACTGAAATAAGAAGTGTATATAGTAGATATGCCCATGGTGTTTCCCAAAATGAGGGTAAAACTGTTATGTCTATGCTTCGAGTATTATCTACCCAAATACCGTCACTGTTTGTAGAGCGGACTTTTAGAATATAATGACCTTTAGGGAGATTGGTGTAGTTGGCCGAACGTTCTTGTCCTATATAGTTCCAGTTTGTTTCGAATCCATCCAGTCTATAGGCATAAAACAGATTATCGTGATTTTTCATGTCTAATGCAGCAAACTGAATGTTGAATGCATTTTGGTGATGTGGTAATGTTATTTGATAGATATCATCTATGTTTTTATGAATCAAGCTACTATCAGAAGGTGTTATGATTTTCTCTCCTGATTGAAATTGGGTAAATACAATAGGAGGAATATATTCACTATTTCGAATTGAGTCGGGGTGAAAATAGAGTGCACCTTTGAATGTATTGAATAGTAAATAGTTGTTTGGGGTATGTAATGCTTTTCCTTCATTAAATTTAAAATAAGTAGGAAGATCCCAGGATGAGTATGTTATAACTTCTTTAGTAGAAGGGTTGAATTTACATAATTCTTCTTCTGTAGCTAACCATAGGTTGCCTTTATTATCTTCCTCTATGGATAAAATAACATTTGCAGGTAAATGATTTTGGGTAGTATATGCTTGAAAAAGCAGGTTCCCATTATTATCTTGTATTGCTTTGTTTAGTCCTCCTCCAAAAGTTGCAAGATAAATATTTCCATTTATTTTACTAAATAAAATTTGGTGTATATTATTGTTGCTAAGACTATTGGGATTTGTATCATCGTATGTATAATGCTTGAAGGTTATATCTTCTGCACGAGTTGAGGTTACATCTGTAAGTAGTAATCCGTTGGTTGTTCCTATCCATATTCTTCCTATGCTATCGCTTATTACATATCGAGCACGACTACAAAGATTTATTGGATATTTTTTTAGAGAGTTGGCAGAATGATAGAATATATAGTCATTAGTATTTAAATTTACATAATTGACTCCTCCTCCAAAAGTGGCTATCCACATACGTTTGTATTTATCCTCACACATGCTATATACATTGTTGTCACTTAAACTATGCAAATTTGTCGTTTCATGCATGTGATAATTTAATGCGTACTTATTTTTTTGCAGAGGAGTTGCTATAATTATTCCATCTCCTTTTGTTCCTATCCAGATACGCCCTTTATGGTCCTCTGTAAAACAATATGCTGTTCCAATTTTATCTTTTTGAAAAGGTGATATAGAACCATCTTTGGTGAGGAATCCTTTAAAATGTAAGTTATTGTCATATATTCGTATGGTTTGGTCCTTTATTCCCATCCATATATTTCCTTTGCTATCTTGGAAATTTGCACGTGTGTAATTTTCAAGTGATTCATTATCTGAAGGGACATTTTGATATAGATGAAATGGGTTAGTATTAAATGTGACTTTTTCTAATCCATTGTTATAAGAGCCAAGCCAAAGATTTCCCTGTCTGTCAGAGAATATAGCTGTGACTTTATTTTCTGAATCCCATCCTGATTGGCGTTCAGTATTGAAAAATGGCTTAAGTATATTTGTTTTTCTTTCGTAATATCCTAATCCTCCTCCTGAAGGATGTATCCATAGATTGTGATTTATGTCTTCACACACGTACATTTCAGGTCGGGAGTTGACTGTCTGCTCATTATACCTATCTTTAATGGTAAAGTGTTTCAGTTGTGGAACTGGATTAAAAGAAAGATGAGTTATTCCCAATGTATTTGCGGAACGTATCCAAACTTCATTCCTGCTATCTATAAAGACTTCTTTAATGTAGTTATTTTTAAGTTCTTTGTTTGTTTGAGCTGTGAAATGTGCAGTAGTTCCCTGGGATATTTCATAAATTAATATTCCGTCGTCTTTTGTACCGAGAAATAATTTATTGGAACCTATGTTGCGTATAATGTTTATATTACTTTGGGTTGCAGTATAAAATAATGTAAATTTATTATTTTTCTTATTATACTGCCAGATGCGACCTTTGCTTCCAGAGAAGTAAATATCTGTATCTGTTTCAGTTGCATCGTACACAGAATTAGGTAATTTGTAGTAATGAATGGTATATAAATGATTCTTGTTGAATATTAATTTATAGATTCCTGCTTGTGAAAGAATCCATAAATTGTTTTTATCATCTTCCAATAAGTTATATACTTTGCTTTTGGATAAATGGTTTTTATCGAAAAAATTATAAGCACGTAATGTTTTTCTATCTGTAGAATTATAAGCTTCAATAAGGTCTCCTTTGTTTGTTATAATCCATGTATGGCCGTAGTGGGATGGATGAATTGATTCTGCCTGATAGTTAGAATATGGTAATGACAAGAAAATTTCGTTTTCCATATCGAAGCGGTATACTTGTAAATCGTAGCTTATCATCCATAGATATGACTGTTCTCCTTCCGCTAAATAGTCTATTCGGCTGTTATTGAATCCATTATTATTCCCTTTTCTGTTTTTGTAATTTTTAAAATGATAACCATCAAATTTATAAATTCCATCCCAAGTGGCAAACCAAATAAATCCTTTGGTGTCTTGGAGAATATGCATAATCGTTTTTTGATATAATCCATCGGATGTCTTATATTGTGTAAAAGTATGAGGAGGTTGTGCATCTATTTTACAAATAGTACAGCATAACAAAATTAAAAGATAGATAAATTTTATATTTTTCATGTGTTTTTATAGTGTTTGTGTTTATCATTGCAAAGTTAATTTTTTAATTAACATGAATGATATTTCTTGAATTTATTGATAATATGGAAGATTTTTATCTTTTGTTTTTTATTGCGTGTTCGTCATGTTTATTTGTAGAATTCCGGTTTAGAGCGACACGAGATTCTTAAATACATACTTGTTTTTTTGCATGTTCATCGGACATGAATGGTCTATTTTTACTTGAAGAAACAGTGCCGCTTTATGTATTTCCGTCATTGCTGATAAT
>ERZ779705.385-NODE-385-length-41862-cov-2.307293_pt1 | contig 41862 bp, 31 predicted proteins | sample MGYA00511385_ERZ779705 | MGnify/ENA primary metagenome ERZ779705 (study PRJEB29588, sample SAMEA2145301) | human gut metagenome | biome: human gut; feature: human-associated habitat; material: faeces | place: Denmark | collected 2008/2010 ... | reverse complement strand
CACGTTCCCATAACGCAAGTATAGCACAAACCTCCGCTTCCGGCTACCTTAACCCTCCGTCTAAAGCCAGTGGGATTGCGGTAGCCCTATTTTCAATTTTTCTGCCTTTTACATTTCTTATTTTTTTTATAGTGACTTTTCCTACAGTTATTTTTTTATCGGTACCCTTATTATTTGTATTATCACTCTTATTATTATTTATGTTGTCATTCTTATTATTGTTTGCATTATCATTTGCACTATCATCTGTTACATAATTATCATTTTTATTTGATATTATCTTAAACGCCTTTTTCAACGAACCCTCATAATAACCGATTCCAAATATTGTCATTTCTGCTGTTCCTACATTTACATTGTCAGAATATGAAACAATATAATCCTCATCTTCATTTAATGTAACATTTCCGTCTGCATCAACCGTTGCTTTACTCTCGTCACTACTGCTCCATTTTATACTGTTATCAGTAGCATTTTGTGGAACTACCGAGGCACTCAATTTAGAAGATGTTCCTTTTTGTATCTCGCTGTTTCCACTTACCACAACTGATGTTACATCTATCCTGCCTACATCGATTTGAAATTCAGCAGTCTTTCCACCGTAAGCCACCGTTACATTCTGTTCACCTACAGCAGTCATATCATAACCTGAAATCATATCTTTTGTTAGCAGAACAATCGTTTCGTAACTGCCCTCATATGTAATCTTAACTGTTCCACCATCTGTATCTATATCCTCCCATTGGGCATAATTTAATTTAGCCGGTAACGACTCAATAGAAATCCCCTCTACACGTTGCTGACGATTTTCTTTTAACTGCGGATATTTATACGAAGAATTTGGGTCAATCTCCCATGTATTTTCAAAATCAAAGCCTGTGTACACATTTTTAATCGACATCTGAGTTGGAGTAAGAGCCTTTGCATACTCATCTCCGTCTGCAGCACTTCCTGCCAGGTAATAGTTAGACTTTCCTGTATACCCATAAACCTCAAAAACACTATCAGTACATATTGCCGAGCCAGATACTGCACCAGCATTATAACAATGTTCTATTGTATTGCTAATATTAAACGACCCAATACTATTAGCACTAGACGCTCCTATAATTCCTCCAATATAAAGTCTATTTTTATATGCACTACCAGCATTTGCACTGTTGTCAATTTTTAAAGTATTATAGCAATCACTTATTTCTATGTAATTACTTTCAAGATATCCTGCCATTCCTCCCGCATAAAGCCCATAATTCTCCTCATTAATATTTGGACACACAATCTTTCCACTCGAATAACACTTTGATATTAAACCACCATGTACTACTCCTGCAATAGCTCCAATACAATAATACCATTCATTTTCGTCTAAATTTCCAATATTTACATCCACCATTCCAAGATTATATACTTCTCCGTCACGAGCTATACCGCTAAACAATCCTACATATTCTCCGGGATTTCCATAAATATTCATCCCTTTAATACGATAACCGTTTCCATCAAACTCGCCGCTAAATTCTTTCAAAGGTGTCCAGCCGTGCCCGGTATCCCATGCACCACCTTTTGCTGTTTCTGCCGACATGTCAATGTCATTCATCAATCTATAATTTCCCTCCGGATTATTATTAATTCCGTATAAATCATCAATTGTTCTTATCTCAGTAAATTCCTTTACCGTTTCTTCTTTTGCATCTGCTTTAATTGGAACAACTGTCAAACAGAGTGCAACCGTCAAAATTATTGAAATAATCTTTTTAATCTTCATAATATCTTACTCCCTTCATTCTTTATTTCAGATATCAGATTTTTTATCATCATCTGAAATTTCAATCTGTGTAAGTTCCATTTCCTTTTCTGAATTTATGCATACATCTATTTATTTTTCAATCTCTTATATGTTCCTCCCATGTCAGTATACATTCCTTCTGTATAACCTTTTTGTTTTATTACAATCTTATTTTTGTATACTTTAACCTTTATACTTGCCTTGCCTTTTTTACCCTCATAACTGTTTTTTCCGACTTTATAAATGGTCATACTTATGTCACAAACCACCCTCGTATCACCACCTCCTCTTATATATGTACTTTGTTTTGAAAGGCTTATTTTTCCTTTATAAGCACTTTTCTTTTTCATATATATAGAATACTCCTGTTCATATTCCTTATCCTTTGTGTGTTTATAGTAATACCCTGTATAGTTTATCTGAGCCTTTGCTCTATCACAGATTAGCCTCTGACTACCCTCTAGCAACAACATCACTGATAATAAAACACATATAATTTTTTTAATTTTCATAACTTCATTCCTCCATCACATTTTTTCTTCAATTATACAATGCACTCACGACACTATCTGTCATTGCGTGTATTTTATATTCCAAAAGTATTACCGCAAACTTTCGTTATATCGCACTATATAAATATAGTCAGCAAAAACACCATTCGATATCATGCCTTAAACTCTTTGTTTAAAACATAATAACAAATGGTGTTTTGTATTTTGTAATAGTGATTTTCTTATTAAACCAAATGTGTCTATTATTATATTTTTCTTTTAATCTTTATCCCTGAACAATCAGCACTTCCTTACCTTTAAATGCAAAACCATAATGTCTGATTTTTTCTTTTTTCACGCCCCTTTTTATAAGTTCCGCATCATAGTTTTTTTCTTTTATCTGTCTCAATGCATTCTCAGCCGTTTCCTCTAAAGTATCTTCTTTCTTTGCATTAAAAACCTTAAACTCTATCACAACTCCAGGAAAACTTTCATTATTTTTGTCTATAGGCTCAAGCATTATATCATATCTTCCAAATCCACTTTCTCTATTTGAAGTTATGATATAATTATCTACCTGGTCTACCATTAACCCCAGCACAAAGCCATGATAAAAATTTTCAGGTGCCCTTTTTTCAGATACTTTTTTTCCTGCATCGAATAAACTAAATGTGTTTAACGCCACATCATTCATATACTCATTCATGCTTTCAATATCACCCACAAGAAGTGCTTTTATAAAATTGTTGTATGCAGATAATGATCTGTTAAACCATCCCTTGAACATCTTTACAAACATGCTCCTTACTTCCCTGTTTGTAATTCTGAGTGAATATATCGGGAAGTCCAAAGTCTCTCCAGCGTTGTCCTCGCTTTTAACAAATTCCACTTTTAAATAACCGCTTGCAAGCAACAGACTCCATACTGCATTTTCGTCCATATCAAGCTGGTCAAACACTATCTGCTCGTCAATGTATGTTTCTATACTTTCTCCGGAAATAAGTCTTTCCATCTGTTCTTTTATTTCTCCGGGAGCCGTCCTTATTAATTTATTCACAAGCGCATTTGAACTTGAGTCCGCCCAATAAAGCTTATATTTTTTTTCATCAAGAAAATTAGTTATTGACCAAGGATTATAAATATCTTTCTTGTCTCCAAACGTAAATCCATCATACCACGCCTTTACCTTCTCCTTCTCATCTGACATTCCCTGTTCGTCAAGCGCAGTAAATACTTCTTCCTCAGTAAACCCAAATGCTGTAGTATACTGATTTGATGTTGTTGTAACAACAACGAGATTATTTAAATCCGAAAAAATGCTTTCTTTTGACACCCTTGTAATTCCAGTCATTATACCCCGTTCAAGATAAGGATTTGTCTTAAATGCAAAGTTGAACAGACTCCTCGTAAGTGCTGTAAGCTCATTCCAGTAACCATTTACATATGCTTCCTGCATCGGTGTGTCATATTCATCAAGAAGAATTATCACTTTTTTTCCGTAATACTTATACATAAAAGTACAAAGTTTGTTCAACGATGTACTGATAATTGCATCAGACATATTCATACTGACACTTTTATAAAAGGTCTTCTCACTTTCACTTAATATATCACCCTCAAGCAAATATCCGTTTTCTTCATATAAGTCCAATATCTTTATACATATCTGCTGGCGTGCCATTTCAAAAGTATTTCCTTTAATTCCCGCAAAACTCAGAAATATCACAGGATATGTCCCTTGTAATTTCCTATACTTCTCGTCATTCCAAATATCAAGTCCATCGAACAAATCATTTCTGCCGTGATATTTATTTGAGAAAAAACACTTTAGCATATCCATATTTAATGTTTTTCCAAAACGGCGCGGACGGGTGATAAGTGTCACAATATCTCCCATATCCCACCAATCTTTTATAAATCTTGTTTTATCTATATAAAATCTATTGTCGGATCGTATTGCTTCAAAACTTTGATTTCCCACACTGATAACTCTTTTCATAATCTCCCTCCAACACAACTCTAACACATTTTTACTTACGAATCCATTCTAATGTGATTATGATAACATTCCCACTAAACAAAGTAAAGACAATCATCACCAAAAGGCAATCATCACACCTATAACCGTAACTATATCACCTGCTTTAACACAGCCAAGCCACTTATCTAACAATACTGGTTCTAAATATACTTTTATTTGTCTAAATAGAGATTGTTACCTTATTTAACCCACACCGCAATACACTTTTTTACTGCTGCCATAGCACATACCCTCCTTTTACCACATCAAACAAAACCGTCCTGTCACAGCCTTTCTGCATCTTTTCCTCTGCCAAAAAAGCCCTTATATCTGCTATATCTCTTTGAATTGTCCTTGTTCCTACATGAAATTCGCTTTCAGCCTGAGCCATACTGACACATTTTCCCTCTTCAAGCCATGTATACAGTCTTAGTAGTCTGTAACTTCTACTTATTTTCATGCCACGCCTCCTCTTGGTTCTCTTTAAGAGATAGTATATATCCCGTACAGCTAATCGTCAAGCTGTCATTCTCATTATATGATTAGTAATATATAAGCTTTTTACATATATTGTTTATGTACACTTTCACAACACATTTCAAAATGATACACTTTCACAAACACTCAGGGAGGTTTTAACATGGAAAAGGGTAGTATTGGCAGCGCTATTAAAAATGCACGTTTAAAATCAGACATAACCCAGGAAACTCTGGCTGAAAAAATCGGTATTTCCGTCACACATCTTAAACATATAGAGTCTGAACATCGTATGCCCTCTGTCCCATTACTCATAAAGATAATGACGATTCTCGGAATGTCTTTTGACAATGTTGTTTTCGACACTTCTGAAGACTCGAAACTTCTTCTGAGCACTATCAATCTTTTAAAACAATGCTCTAAAAGAGATTTAAATATCATCAATGATATGCTGCATGCCATGCGTAAATATGAATAATATCCACGAATAAATATTGGTAAATATATTTTCACGAATAAATTTCTTCATATTTACGCCTATTTTTATTGTTTCTGATTTCTTACCCTTGCTAACAAATCATAATTATAATATTCAATATCATTCAGATATTTTTTTACATTACTGTCAAACTTTTTAGAGTCATATAATGGTGTATACCAGTCTTTATTTTCAAAGTATTCTTTCAATTCAGGATATTTTGTATTACTTTTATGATCAAGAAATTTTCTTCCCTTTCTGGCGCATATCTCATTGATTGCAAACTGAATCGTTTTCAGATTTAGTTTTTCCACATCACTCTTTTTCAATTTCTCTACATCTGAATACGGCAATATATAAGAATCACTGTCATCCCATCTAGCATCTATTGCCTCCTGCGATATGTCATCGTCATCATAATAATCTGAATCGTCTGTATCATCGTAATAATCTGAGTCATCATAATCCTCTGTATCATCTGCATAATCATAATCTTTCGTGTCATCATTTGAACTTTCACTGTCAGAATATGTATCTTCATCTTCTATAGATATAATCTGTTCTCCCGCAGCCTCAGCCTTTTTTGTGTCCATCAAACTTATATCAATTACCTTATTTCCATCAACCTTAATTCTTATGTAATAAGCAGAATTTTCGGCATAAATCATTCCTCTGCCTTCATTTATTAAATCATTATACTTATAACTTTGCAGCAGTTTTTCCAATACCTCCTTTTCTTCCATATACTTCCCCTTTTTGATGTTTTTTCTTATTGCTTATCTTCTGAAAAATAATAATTTAAGTACTGCAACCGGAATAAGTATCTAGCCAAACATAAAACCTACTACTAATTTCTTTGTCATAATACTTTGCATTGTACCTATCATTATATAATTAGAATATACTGTGTAGCCTGCAGCCCAATAACCCAAAATAGCATAAATTATTATTGCCATACCTTTTTTCTTCCTTTGTATTTATTTTTTCAATTATACAACCCACTCACGACACTATCTGTCATTACCTGTTTTTTTCAATCAAAAAGACACTCCATCTGCCCCATACTTTAAACACTTTGTTTAAAACATGATAACAAACAGTGTGTCTTAATTTGTAATAGTGATTTCTACCTCTTAAATTCTATCTCCCGATACTCGTAATCTCCAATTATCTTTGCTATAATTTTTTTGCACATATCTTCTTCATCATCACTCATAACCATATGCCTCTCACATACCGTAGTTTCCTCATCATATATCTCCATACTTTCTTCCTGCTTATCTAAAACAGCTTCTATATCCTCTTTTAACAATATCAATAAATCTCTTATTTTTCCTCTTGTCCTGTCACTTTCCTTGTCATTACCGGTTTCATTATTATTTCCAATGTCATGTAAAAGAATCTTTTCACCGTATTCTTTTAATAGCTGTTTATTCTCAGGCTGACTAATATAATCTACTGCCTGAGTTCTTTTTATCTCTTCAATTATCTCTGCTTCATTGCTGTTATCCAGACACTTCATTCCCATATATATTAGAACAAAGTATAATCTTAATGAATATACATACTGTCCTGATTTTAGAAAATAATCCGCGGTCTTTCTCATCATATTCATATAATCTAATATTCTTTTTAGATTAACCCTTCCCGCAGATATTTTCTTATCAAAACCCATTTTGTTTATATTATAATACTGCATTATATAATAATCTGCATTTTTGTAATCTTTATTTTTTATCTTTACATCTATGATTTTACTTATCAATCCAAGATATTCATAATAGTCATTACTCTGTATCTCTTTATCACAAGTAACATTGCCTGTATTGCAGGCTAAACTGTTTACAGCATTTAACAGGCATTTCTCTTCCATCAGATAATTGCCTGTATCATTATACTCTTCTGCCGCCCTCTGCCATATTTTTTCAGCTCTGTCATATATTCCTGTTTTTATCTCGTACTCAGCTAAAAGCTTATAATTACATTTATTTTTTAACTGTTTTACTTTTTCGTTATCATATTCACCCGTTTCAAATAACAGCCGTATCTGGACTTTATATAAATAATTTATAATATATTCATCATCAATACCATAATCTAAATAATATTCCTTTGCCTATTTAATGACGTTATCCGCATCTGCGGTTTGACCCTCGTCATCATATTCAAGCAATACCTCGGCAAGTTTTGATAACAACAGCACATGATATTTTCTAAAGACTTTAGTATTTTTATTTTCATCAATTGCTTTTCTTATTAAACTCTCTTTAAATTTTTTATTCTGCCATGTATCAATCCTATCTGTTATGTTTATTACTTCTCTATAAAATTTCTCCCCACCCGTATTTTCTTTTTCTATATATTCTTGTATAAAATCAAATATTTCTTTTCCTATTTCACAGCTACTTAGTTTTTTATAATATGATACACATTCTGACCATAATTTTTCTTTATCACGCTTTCTGTTTTCAAGCAGATAAAGATAATATATTCCAGCTGTTATATATGTTATATTGCAATTACTATCGTATAAAAGATTATTTTCATTCACGATTTCCATTTTCTCATAATATACTAACTCTCTTGCATATTTTTCTGCTTCTTTTAATTTTCCGCATGACAATAACAATTCAATCAATTCTACGCACAGCCATCCTGAATATCCATATATACCAGCCATTTTTTTATTATTTCCAAGTGCCTTTTTTAATACTTCTGCAGCCTTTTCAGCATCTCCCCGCTTTATGTATAATTTTGCTACATTAGACATATATTCATCATGTAGTTCTTCCTCATTTTCATACGCTTTTTTATGAAACATCAATGCATTTTCATAATCACCCCTGTTTTCATAATTTTCCGCCATATCAATAAATGTAACATCATCAAACCATATTTTTGTCGTTCCATTTTTATCAGTTATACTCATATCAGATGTATCTTTCGATTCAGTTTTTCTAAGTTCATCTATTATTTTCTGATATCCGTATGCCTTTCTTATATCTCCAAAATATTTATTTTGGTATTCCATACGGCAGTCATCAGCCATATAAAAATCTTTTATTATCTTGTATAATCTTATTTTTTCATCTGTATCATAACACGCTGATAAAATAAGTCCATCCGCTCTCTCATATATTTCAATTATTTTCTTATATATTTTATCGAGTTCTGCCACACGTACATCAATTTCATCCACAAAAAGATATATATTATCTGTCAGCAGTCTGTCAATTTCATCTCCCGTTTCTATAAATGTTTTTGCCATATAATCAGGTGCAGTCGAATACTTTTCACAGCTACATATAATTTTATCTATCATTTCTAATATATTCTCAAGCTGATTTTTATAATAATCTTCAAAATCTCCGTCAAACGAATTTATATTGCTTTCATTCACTGTATTTTCTATTTTCTTACGATATATTTTCTGCATTATATCAAAAGCTTCTGCTTCTTTGGACTCGTTACATATGCGTAATGCCTGTTCAAGTTCTTTATCCTTTCCATATATAAGGCATAATTTTGCATATTGAAGATTTTGCCCTGTTATCCTCTCCATAAATGTTTTTAAAATCCTGCGGCGCATTTTCCTTTTTTGATAACTTCCCCGTTCTTCTAATGCATATCTGCTTATACCTTCTGTTATATTTGGACATTTTTCAACAGAAGGAGAAAGGTTCCTATATACCATATCCTGTATTACCTGATGTAGTGATATTTTTTCTGTTACCTCATCATATTCTATCCATCCTCTTTTTATCAAATCATCAATTCTTCTGGCTATTTCTGAGATAACACATAAACTTTCAAATTTTGATTTCAATATACGAATCCCGGCAAACAAAGAAAGGCTTCCGAGTATCTCTTTTTCTATATTGTCAAATCCTGATATGTCAAACAAAATTTCCAGATGACTGTTTACACTTTCAAAGTTTAATTTTTTATCCTTTCTCTGTTTTATCTGTACATCACCTGTATTGGCTAACCCTTTTTTTTCAAGATACTTATTATATAATTCTCTTGGTGCTTCACCCGTTCTTTTAAGATATTTTGCTATAAGCTCAACAGTCATCGTATGGTATTCCACGAATCTTATCAGCTCATTTATATACTCCTCATCTTTTTGCGTGTACTCAATGTCGTTATATGTATAAAATAAATCCAGAATGTCGTCTTCATCACTTATCCTGTCAACATTTATCTGACTGTAATTAAAATCCCTGTAATCCATTCTTGTTGTAACGATAAATTTACATTTACAATCAAATAATAACTCAAGATTTTTGTCATATTCCACATCGAAGTTATCTATTATAATAAGGTCATCTGCTTCTGCCGTCTGCTTTAACACTTTTATTTTCCTTTTAAAATAATTTTCTTCTGTTTCTCCCTCATCCCTTTCTATTTTATTTATATATATTTCCTCATTTACAAGTGTCATAATATCTTTTTCAAATACTGCAAATTCTATTACATTATATTTATCCCGATATATTTTTGCATACTGCTTTGCTATTTCAGTCTTTCCGATTCCTCCTATTCCTGACAAAAATACAACATTCTTACTTATCAGCTCATCATCCAAAATCCTGATTTCTTCCTGTCGGCCGACAAAATGCGCAATGTTATATTGAAATGTATCAATAAGTTTTACATTCTCTGTATCTGCCATATATATAAGTCTGTCTAAACATTTGATAATATAATTTACATCATTGCATCTTAACTCCACCGAAATAGAAAGTGTGTTTTTAAAAAAGGCTTTTAATTCCCTAAATAATTTTGGCTGATATTTTTCACTCTTAAAAACTATATTTTCAAAATCACATTTTCCTGAAATCCCTATATCCTTTAATTCTGCAACTCTCCCGAATACCTTATAAAATATCAATGCCCCTATGGAATATATGTCTGTATGATAATCAATTTTTTCAATCTCCCCTCTTATCTGTTCGGGTGCAGAAAATCCGTTTGTATATATAAGTTCATTATTCCCTGCTCTTTTTAATTCTGACTTTGATACAACAGAGTCAAAATCAAATAATAAAATATGCTCTTTTGTCTCAGGTAAAACAAATATATTTTCAGGTTTTATATCAAGATGAAGCAATCCGTTTTCATGATATTTTTGAATTATCTTAGCCAGACTCTCTGCGTAAATAAAAACTTCTTTTAACGATTTATCTTTATATTTTCCGTAATCAATACCTTCATTTACAGTCATCAGTATATAGATAGTATTATTTTTTATTATTATTTCCTCAGAATTTATTGTTGAATTTATAAGCCCCATCGTCTGTTTTACTTCAATATTCTTTTTATAAGCCTTTATAAAGCTTTCCTTTGCATCTTTAAAGCTATTATAATCTTTTTCTGAAACGGACAGACTTCCATCATTTTTTCTTATAATGTCCAGATAATATGGATAACATTCTTTCAATCTTATGCAATGCTCTACACCGATATTGTCATTGCATAAGGCATTGTACACTATACAATTTGCCCCTCTGCCTGCTTCATTGAGTATTGTAATAGTTTTATTATCTGAAACCATCATTTTTTCTTTGCTGTTTAAAACAGTTCTTTTGTCATCCATATATCCATACCCCGTTTTTTCTTCGTTTGCATTACGAATCGCTCATTTTGTTGCAAGAAAACAAGTTTTTCTTCACCGAATTTATGATATAATATTTTAAGATATAAAACAACGTATTAAACAGAGGTACTATATGAAAATAAACTATACAGAAAGAAACGAAAATACTATTAAAGAATTATTTTCATCAACTGATGATAACCTTGACTTTGATTTTGATTCAATTGATGACAGAGCACTTTTATATCTGAAAGCGTCTGACTCTTTTAAACATTTTGACGAAGGACTTATTCAACTATTTGAACTTAAAAAGTATAATGTCAATCTTAACAGCCGAAATGAAATGGCTGATTTTCTTATTTCAAAACTAGACGGAATAAATTCAGATATTGAAAACAAAACCGTTTACTCATGGTTTCTTGGTGAACATCGTCCAAAGATTGAAGCCGGCAGCCGCAGAAAAATGTATGAAATATGCTTTGCCCTCGAACTGGCTTTAAAAGATACTATCTGGTTCTTTAAACATGTATACTGCGACAGAGCATTTAATTATCACACCATTGATGAAACTGTTTTTTACTATGCGTTCTCTAACGGATTGTCATACGAAAAATCACTTAAAATTATTGATACTGTCACAAAATCCGATACCATACATACAAAAGACAGCAAAGAATGCAGCATTTTTAAAGAAAATAATTCTCGTGATAAAAATAGAACTCTTTCTAACAGTAACTTATCCGTTTCACATTACACGTTTTTTGTAAAAAAAGAATTAGACAAAATGAAATCGACAGATGAACTCACAGATTTTTTAATCGAAAATAAAGATAACTTTAAAGCTTGGAATCAGAGTGCTGTCAAAACAATTAGAGAAATACTGTCTGAAATCACTGTACCGGCAGACAAAAAAAGTAAAATTGATATGTTAAAAAGAAGATTAAATAAGCGTTCCCAAGATAATAATACACTAGATACTACAAATAGAATTTCTTCAAATAACAGCGCAACAGACAAAAATTCACTTTTAAATACCGGCAAAATCAAAAATCAAAGCATAATATATCCTTCCGATTACGATGACTGCGGACTTATAATACAGGAAATCATTTTTGACTCACTGATAAACAGTGACCCTCAAACAGAATTTATAAAAGATTTACTGCAAAACAGAAATTATACAAAAAATGCCTCTGTTCTCAGATACATTTTGACAACTTCCAAGGGGGCAGGCAAAAGTGATAAAATCCCTTATATTTTAAGAAACAGTTTTCCGTCAAAAAAGACAATGTCAGATATTTTATCTGACGAAAAGATTGCCGTTTCAAAATCTTATGACAGCATACGAAAAATGATAATCTTATTGGAATTTTACCGCTTTTTTGCAAGTGTTAAACTAAGCTTTAATTATGATGACAATCTCCAGAATTCATATATAAACGCTGATTTCTCACAATATGCCCAAAGCTTTATTGATGAAACAAATTATATTCTTTATGATTGTGGTTATGAAGATTTATATGCCGGCAACCCATATGACTGGATTTTTTTGTGTTCCGCCCATGCCAAAAAACCTCTGGAATTTTTCAAATTCTGTTTCTCTGAATTGCTGCCGGATGAAAAAGCACAAAAATAGCATCTTCTACTGTTCAAAGCTCAAGATGCTATTCTTTATAATTACATTTAAAGGATTTAATTAACCTTATTTTTCAGAGAGTTCCTAACTATTAAACTGTTATCTTTTTTGTCTCCACAAATTTTGAATTGTCTCCATTTTTGTCTCCATTAATACACCAAAATATATTAATTTATAACAAAATATATCGACTTATTCAGATTTTCTGTATTTTTACAAATGTCCTAAAAACAAGCTCAAACCGCTCAAATCACCGTATTTCCGTCATTTCTAATCCCACGAATAAGGTGTATTCTGATAAACATAGTAATTAAGCCAATTGCTAAATAATGCGTTTGCAGCTCCTCTCCACCGAAGCTTTGGTCTCTGCTCCGGGTCATCATTTGGATAGTAATTCTCAGGAACATCAATATCAAGTCCTTTTGCCCTGTCCCTTTTATATTCTGAATCAAGTGTCATTCTATCGTACTCAAGATGACCAAGAACAAATACTTTTCTGCCATCATGAGATAATAAAATAAGTTCTCCCGCTTCCTCTGATTCAGCGAGTACCGTCAAATCTTCACATGCTGCTATCTCATCATGACTGACACCTGTATGTCGTGAGTGCGGTGCATAAAACACATCATCAAATCCTCGTAACAAAGGCTCTTTTCTGTGATGTACATTGTGTTCATATATTCCGAATTTTTTCTTTGGCAGCATATATTTGTGTATTCCAAAATGATAATAAAGTCCTGCCTGTGCTCCCCAGCATATGTGAAGTGTCGAGGTAACATTTGTATTTGACCAATCCATTATCTTTGTAAGCTCATCCCAATACTGAACATCCTCATATTCCATATGTTCAATAGGTGCTCCGGTAATTATCAAGCCATCAAATTTTTTGTCTTTTACATCCTCAAATGTTTTGTAAAACTCATTTAAATGACTTGCCGGTGTATTTGTTCCAATATATGTTGCTGTTGTCAAAAAAGTTATCTCTATCTGAAGCGGTGTATTTGAAAGACTTCTAAGAAGCTGCACCTCTGTTTCTTCTTTTAGCGGCATTAAATTCAAAACTGCAATGTACAAAGGTCTTATATCCTGAGATACCGCCCTTGTCTCGTCCATCATAAATATATTTTCCTTTTCCATTATCTTCTTTGCCGGAAGATTGTTTTGAACTTTAATTGGCATATTTAACGCCCCTTTCCTGTATTATATATTCTTTATATTCTGTCCCATTATTTTTTAATAGCTATTCAATATATCAATTATTTGTTGTACCAGTGTGAACGGTAACTATTATACTACAATTTAACAGAAAACATATCAATAAATTCATCTTCTGTTATTATCTGCACTCCTAGCTCTTTTGCTTTTTTATTTTTTGATGAATTACTTGTGCTGTCATTATTTATAAGGTATTTTGTTTTTGATGTCACACTGCCCGTAACTTTTCCACCTCTGCTCTCCACAAGCTCTTTTACCGCACCTCTATTTGAAAAATGGTTAACTGAGCCTGTTATAACGAAATTCATTCCTTCCATATCATTTTGAACAGATGACTCACTATCTTCTATTTTAATGATTTTAAGCAAATCATCGACTACATGATTGTTATTCTCTTTTTCAAAAAAGCGCACAAATGAGTCAGCTAATACTTCTCCGACTCCATCAATCTCAATAAGTTCTTCCCTTGAAACTTTTCTTATCTTATCAAAATCATTATCAAATGCTTTGCATATCATCTTAGCATTTGAAAGACCTATACCTGAAATACCAAGACTGTATATAAACTTTGCCGTAGTTGTCACCTTCGCTGCATCTGCTGCCTTTATAAGCTTTTCATAGGACTTTTCTCCAAAGCCTTCCATTGATATAATTTCATCTTTATATCGCTCAAGTTTAAATAAATCAGCAAGTTCATGAAGGAAACCTCTTGCTATAAATTTTTCAATCGTTGCCTCTGACATTCCGTCTATATTCATCGCATCTCTGCTCACAAACAAAGAAATTGATTTTATTTTCTTTGCCAGACAATCGGGATTTTCGCAGAATAAAACTTCTACATCATTTTCTTTGTGAATAACTGTCTTTTCTCCACATACAGGACATTTATCCGGTATTTCAAGACTATCACTTTCCGTAAGATTTTTGGCTATCTGAGGTATTATCATGTTCGCCTTATAAACCTCAATTTCATCCCCGATTCCAAGCTTTAATTCCCTGACGATACTAATATTGTGCACACTCGCTCTGCTTACTGTTGTGCCTTCAAGTTCAACCGGCTCAAAGATTGCAACCGGATTTATAAGCCCTGTTCTTGATGCACTCCATTCCATTTCCAAAAGTCTTGTTTTTGCCACTTCATCTGCCCATTTAAATGCAATGGCATTTCTTGGAAATTTTGCCGTTGAACCCAGTGAATCTCCATATTCTATATCATCATATAATAAAACAAGTCCATCTGACGGGAAATCATTTGTCTTGACTTTATCTGAAAACCACTCAACTGTTTCAGCTATGTTTTCTCTTGTAACAAGCTTATATTCAACTACCTGAAAGCCTTGCTTTCGCATAAACTCCATCTTATTTTTCTGAGAATTTTCAAAATCTACACCCTCTGCCTCAACAAGCGTAAATGCGTATAACTCAACATTTCTCTTTGCTGTTATCTCATTGTTCAACTGTCTGACAGAACCGCTGCATAGGTTACGTGGATTTTTATATTGTTCTTCCTCAGAAAGTGACGCATTTATTTTTTCAAATTCGGAATATGTGATTACAGCTTCACCCCTTAATACCATATGTCCTTTAAACGGTATACTGATTGGTAATTTTTTAAATACTTTAGCATTGTTGGTGATAACCTCTCCAACTACGCCGTTCCCTCTTGTCACAGCATTTAAAAGCTGTCCGTTTTCATAGGTGAGCACTACTGTCAATCCGTCCATCTTCCACGATAAAAGCCCCTCTTTGTCTCCAAGCCAGCTTTCAAGCTCGTTGACCTGTTTGGTCTTATCTAAAGAAAGCATCGGAGACGGATGAGTCTGTTTTGGGAGTTCACTCAAAATCTCATATCCAACTTTCTGCGTCGGACTTCCTGCAAGTACCAGTCCACTCTCTTTTTCAAGAGATACAAGCTCATCATACAATTTATCATACTCAAAATTGCTCATTATCTCGTCTTTACCCTGATAATAAACAGCTGATGCCCTGTTTAATATATCAATAAGTTCTTTCATCCTGCCGATATCTGCCATACATCATTTCCTCCATAATATTAATCAAAAATATTGTTATTCTTACTCCGGTGCAACGAATAATTAAACTGCCAAATATCTTACCAGTAAACTTTTACAACATTCTTTTCAATTCCGATATTTCTTTTAATGTCAGCTTACGATACCGACCTTTTTTTAATCCGGCAAGAGTTATGTTCATTATCCTGTCTCGTCTGAGATGCACAACTCTGTACCCAAAATATTCACACATTCGTCTTATCTGTCTGTTTAATCCCTGAGTGAGTATTATATGAAAGCTTTTATCGTCTTCTCTCCATACTTTGCATGGCTTTGTCACTGTATCAAGTATAGGTACTCCCTCTCCCATTTTTTTCAAAAATTCATCTGTTATATTGTGATCTACTTTAACAAAATATTCTTTTTCATGTCCATATCGGCTTCTTAATATTTTTTCCATTATTTCACCCTGATTTGTCATGAGCAAAAGTCCCTCTGATGCCTGATCCAATCTGCCAACCGGATATATTCTCTTATCATAATTTATATACTCGACAACATTTTTAATTTTCTCACCGTTTTCTTCTGTTGCCGTAGTACAAACTATTCCTTTCGGTTTATAAAATGCCAGATATATCTCCTCTTCCTCTTTTCTGACATTCTTTCCATCAAGCGTTACATCCTGTCCTTCAAAAACTTTTGCACCTGATACTGCAACGACACCGTCAATACATACTCTTCCCTGTTCAACCATTCTGTCTGCTTCACGTCTTGAACAAACACCTGCTTCACTAAGATATTTATTTATCCGCACTCCGTTTGTACTTGTTTTTTCATCCATATATATCACCATGCCTTTCAGTATCCTGCACTTTTTAATCCCTCTAAAAACAATCTGACCTGCTCATCCTTGGCTATAATATCTTTCATCCGCTTTTGAACAGAATCCTTCAATAAAACTATTTCTTCACTTTTATCCATATTTTGAATCTGTTTCTGTAAACTGCTGCCAATCTTTCCCAAAAAAATCTTATAATCTCCATCCTGCCTGATAACATAATATGACGCTAATGACGGCAGCTGCTGTTCTATATCGAACAGTTTCATATCGTAATATGCATAAACTCTGTATGTATCCTTTTTTTTACATTCTTTTATTATACACTTTATATTGCTGTATGATTCCACATACTGATTTTGTTTCAGAATTTTTTTTTCGTCAATAAATTCAGAATCATTTACATATGTATTTATTGCAGAAATATCATCCGCAAGTTTAGCATTTAAATACCCACTTATAAGGCTTTCTATCTGTTCATTTACATAAGTCTCTGACACATCCTGCTGTGTTTTTTTTACAGATGTTTTAGTTTTGTCTGACACCTCTTCTTGTACATCCGTTCCCATAGCAGACAATATCGTATATATGGCACCGCTTCCAATCAACAGTACACCTATGATAAAAAAAACAATCATTTTTCTATACTTAATCATAAAATTCTCTTTTCTAATTTACAGCTTTATGCCTACATTTCATAAAGTATAATTTTAGCACAACACAAAGTTATTGTAAAGTTAGCTGAATAATTGTCAGCCACACCCCATGCATTAACCGTACCCCTCAAACAATTATATATGACCAAATGCTGACCAAATCATCGCTAATCACTTTACAATAACAATGCGGTATGCTAGAATAATGAATTGTATTTATACGCACTCGTAGCTCAGTGGATAGAGCAACAGCCTCCGGAGCTGTGTGTCGAGGGTTCGAATCTCTTCGAGTGCGTTTTTTTATTATCCCAATTTATTATTTTTTTATTACTCTGTATGTTTTATTTCCCTTATTTTTAAATATTTTTCTGTATTTCTTTATTTTTTTCTTATTACATACTATTTTAAGTTTTCTGTTTGTTTTCTTTAATGAGTTTTTACCTGTCTTTCGCAAAATCTTTGATTTTACGGTTATCTTTTTCAATTTATGGCAATTTTGGAAACAATTTTTGCCTATTAATTTTACATTTTTTCCTATAGTAACATTTTTGATTTTTTTACAGTTTTTAAATGCGCCTGAAGAAATAACCGTAATTTTATATTTTGTGCCCTTGTATTTTACAGTAGCAGGAACTACAGCTTTTTTAATCTTTTTATTGCGTACTCTCTTTAGTGTAACTGTTTTTCTTTTCTTATTGTAGTTACTGTACTTAAAAATACTCTTGGATTTATTTGTGCTATTATTTTTATTCTCTCCTTTACCTGTCCCCTGCGATTGATGTGGTCTGGATGTTGTTATGTCAAACGGTTCCTTTGTTGATTGTCCGGGTTCCTGACTAGGCACCGGTTCATTGCTTACTGTAGGACTTGGCGATATTGTCCCTCCTTGCTCATTATCCATATCCGGTGCTAAGCTTTCCTGTGGATTATTACTCTCCAATGGTGTCATACTCTGCTCCGGTTGGCTGCTTTCAGTCGGTGCAGGTGTGTTAAAATCATTTTTTTCATCAGGCAGCCATTTTGCATAAAACTTCTTATCCCCGGTATCACTTGCAGTAATTGTCGTTACCATTTGCCCTGTGCACTTCTCATTCTGATACCAGCCCGCAAAACTATATCCCTTTTTTGTTACTTTCTCCGGAAGTCTTGTACCTGTTCCGTATAAATACGCTGTTGCTTTTTGTGCATCTTCTATACTTCCGCCATCTGTTACATAAGTAATATTATAACTTGCCGGAACCCATACAGCATAAAAAATCTTGTCTCCCGTATCACTTGAAATAATTCTTGTAACATCTGCATTATTTGAATTTTGATATATACTCCAGCCCTTAAAAATATAATTCTGTCTTTCTACATCTGTAGGCAGGTTGATATTATCTCCAAATTTATATGTTTTTACCACTTTAGAATTGTCTTTAAAAGCACCTCCGTTTGTCTCAAATTTGACACTGTATTCTGCCGGTTTATAGTTGGCATTTAATTTTATATCACCGTGTGAGCCTTTCTTTATTATGACCTTTTTACTTAATTTATCACTACCAGCTTCACTCCATCCGATAAATTCGTACCCATGTTTCTTTGGTTCTTTTATTTCAAAATCTTCCGTTTCGCAATTATACTGCAATGAATTTTCACTGTATGATAATTCTCCGCCGTCAGGATTTAAATAAATATTATACATAACAGGTTTCCACTGTGCATAAAGTATTATCTTTTCATCCTGTATTTCAGAAAGCTGTTTTACATGCTGCCCTGCACTAAAACTTTCTCCTCTTCCGTCATATCTTGTATTCCATCCCGCAAATACATAATATTCCTTTGTTCCCTGATTTTCAGGTATAATGTAATTGTCATTATATAATACAGATACACTTTCAGGTATTTTTCCTACACCGCCGTTCAAATTATATTCTATACTATAAGAATTTTCATCCCACTGTGCATAAAGTTTTACAGTCTGTCCTCCATTCTGAGTGAGATTTTTTATTTTATCTCCGGCTTTGTAAATGCCAGCCTGTCCATTTTCTGAGACACTCCATCCGGTAAAATGATATCCCTCCATCATAAACTCACTGTCCGGTGCCAAAAATTCGCTGTCATACTCAACATCTTTTAACATACTCATATTTCCTTTGGCCCCGTTTGCATCAAATAAAACATTGTATTTTTCTGCACTCCATACTGCTTCAAGAGCTTTGTCACCAATCATATCCTCTTCTGTTTTTAATTCTTCCCCTAAAACAAACTCTCCCGATGCATTGTAATACTGCCTGTCTCCGTTATAATATCCCTTAAAGACATACCCTGCCTTTTCAGGTGAAATTACAGCCGGCATATTCATTCCCGGATACGCATATATTAATTCTTCACCTCCAGCTCCACCTTGTTTATTAAAACCTATAATATATGAAATACCTATCTGACCAAACTTCTTATTATTTTTCTCACAATATGTTCTTACCGTTGAATTGCTCCATCCTTTTATCTCAGTGTTATCACTGATTGTCTTTTCCTTATCTGATATAACACAATTAGGATTACCGATGACAAGTTCTTTTAGATTGTCACAACCTGAAAACGAATTATCTTCAATCACAGAAATTTCAATATTTTCATCGCATTCAAACTTTTCAAGCATACTGCAGTTTAAAAATGCCGAATTGCCTATTTTTATTTCTTTTATTATGCTATTTTCTGACGTAATTCCTACATACTCTAATCCTGTGCAGCCTGCAAATGCAAACTCGTCTATCTTATTTATCTCATCTCCGATTATGACTGCTTTTATCTCAGTATTGTTCTTATAATCTCCTGTTATCTCTAATTTTGTTTCATCATCAAATCCGACAAGTAAAACAATTTTATATCCGTTTTCTTTTGCAAAATCATATACCGGACTTCCCGCATAGCATCCTATAAAAGTATTTTCATCTATTGCCGTCTTATCTTCAATATTTGTATCCTTTCCCTCAAATTTCATTTGAGCTATCTTTTTATCATTAAAAAAGGCTCTCTCTCCGATTTTTTTCACTGAAGCAGGTATTATTAAGACTCCTGTCTGTTTTTTTGAAAAATCCCTACCATACTCTAACGATACACAGTTCTCAAATGCACTTTTTCCTATTGATTTTATCTTTCCGAGATTTATTTCCTTCAGATTGCCACATTCTTTGAATGCATTGTCACCTATTGTCTCAACATCATCTGGTATTGAGAACTTGTTCAGATATATCTCATCACAAAAGAAATCATCATAAATAATTGTTATATTCTCAAAAGCTTTATGATTTTTCTTTGAATATGTCTGAGCCGAAGACACTGAAAACCCTCTTATTTTCGTCTTTTCCGGAATTGTGTCATATGACTCATCAATTTTGCATTCCGGATTTTTAATTTCTATCATCTCCAAAGAAGTGCAACCTTTAAAAGCGTCCTTTCCAATACTTTTTACCGAATATGGCAGAATTATCTTTTTCAAACCTGTACAGTTTTCAAATGCTTTATCTCCTATTTTTGTCAAGGTTCCGTTTTTTATTTCTACTGTTTTAACATCAGTATTTCCCTCAAAAGCTCCTTCCCCTATTACTTTGATTTCATCAGGAATTATTATATCCTCTGATTTTCCCGACACTTTTTCCAACGTATCTCCTGCGATTACGGCTTCCGTCAATCCGTATTTTTTAAAATTTTTAAAATATCTCTTTACACTAACAGCCCCCGAAACGGTTATAGCAGCATCACTGTATAAATAACGTAATCCCGGATAATATGCACCTAATGCATCATCTTTTCCAAAATTTTCACCTGAAACCATCTCACCGCTTTCAACCTCCATTGTTTTGTTATTATTGATACTGTCAATTACACTTCCGTCTTCATAACAGTCAACACATGTAACAATGTACTTACACTTTTTCCATTGTGCATATAATCTCACTGTCGATGTTGAGCTATTTTTTACTGCCTGTCCGTCTTTATAACTTGTTCCCGTTCCGTCTTCTTTTGTATTCCAGCCTGTAAAATAACAACCTTCTTTTGCAAAGGTATTCTGTTTTAAAACTTCATTTGAATCATAATTTACGATCTGGCTTCCTATATTCCCAACACCACCATTAGCATCATACTCAATCTTATATGTAAATTTATCATCATAATACGCACCGCATACACATGAATGTCTCGTATACCCCTTTGAAACCGCTGTAGGTGCAACAACTTTATCCGAAACATATTTATGTGCTGTCACATCTCCATCCTCTTTTGTGTTCCCACATGTTTTACAATATAAAATCCTGCGGCTGGTACATGTCGCAGCCTTTTTTTCAGCCCAGTTATGTGCACCGTATTCTCCTGTAGTTATTGTACTGTTGCACATTGTACACTTATAAACAACCAACTCAGCACATGTAGCCGCATTATACCTAATCGAATAGTCATGTGCTATCTTATAAGTCTCCGATTTTGTCGCACCACATGTCAAACAAGCATACTCATTTCCATGCTGACATGTGGCAGCCGATGTCAATGTCCACTTTGATGAATCAGTTATATGGTCACATTCCCACCTGATAAAAAGTGCTCTATGACTGCTGCTATCACCAAATATCATGCTTTTTGCAGTATCAAGCGGCACTTCTTCTGCTCTGCTTGTAATACCCGGTCCACATGCCACACTTGATTTTATATGATAACCATTTCTGTATACAGTTGAACTGTCTATAGCACCGACAATTGACTTATATTGTGCCGCAAAATCTGTTGTACTCAACATATCCACCTGCAGATACGAACTGTCATCAATCTTTTTTATCCCACTGTTGCTTGATGCCAGACCGTCAATCAGTCCCTCCAGTCCCCCTTGAAGTACATGTGGCTTGTTTATAACTACAAGATATTGATGAGTCTGCGTTTCGGCAGCCTTTACCTTTTTTATGTTTGCAAATGAACCGTCTGATATTGTTATCGCCAGCAACATAACGGCAAAAAACAGATTCTTTATTATCTTTTTTATTCTCTCCATATTTTTCTCCTTTTTGTTTTCTCTGGTTATTATGCTATCATCTCCAATGAATTGTATATTAAATTGTATTTGTACACATTGTCTGACAAATATTCATCTGGCAGAAGATAATTCCTGTTAATATCTTCCACCATCTTTTTTAGGCTCTTTTCATCGACATCTTCACTTGCCGATACTACAAGAACCTCGTGAATGCTGCTCGGAAGAACATAAAAGTCTCCGCCTAATTTTGCCGCTATCTCCCTCAGCATATCAGGATATAATATTACGCTTGCCCCATTTATACCTATATTGTTTGTAACAACATACGGTTCACTGCGTTCTTCATAAATTCGATTAGCTTCTTCAGAACGTATTTTACTGATATCAATATTAAACTCTTCAAACATTTTGCTCATCGGCATAACTTTTTCTTCAAAAATTCTTTTTGAATTATCCGAAGCAAGAGTATATAGTTCCTTAACATCCGTTTTCCAATCATTCATAATTTCATTTGTTATTCTTATGGATGCAATACCATTCTGATCATTATCTGCCAGAAAATAAAATACTACTGCCATATCAAGAAAAGGGATATACGGCGTCTCCTCAAGCATCTTTTTATTCTTTTCAAACGATATAAGCCTCATTACTATTTTCTCCTGACAGTCAGCATAATCTAATGACAAATTTTCATATTTTTCACTGTCATATGCACTTTCATATTTTTGTACTATCTCTGACACAAGACTGTCTAATCCGATACCGTCAACATATCTGCTGTACATGCCCTGCAAATAAAAATTAGGAGTAACATTTCTCCCCGGCTCATTAATTATAAGCGAGTCATATTCCATCGAATTATTTTTTACGACCTTGTGAACTTCTACTGATACCTCCTTATCAAAGCACATTTTTACTCTTTTTGCCATTTCATCAATAAACTCAAAATATTTCATCTTTTTCCTCCATTTCTTCCTATTGAAAATCTCCTGTTCCGTGTCAAATCCTACCTGTTGTTCTCATCTTAAACTGTATAAATTTATGTATGTCTCCTTTCTCATTTTTTTTACTCTCTTTGTTTACTCTCAATAAAAAGATGGGAATTTTTTTGAAAACTTTATGATTTTACGGGTAATTTACTGCTAAATTGATTTTTATTTTATGTAGAATTTTCTCACTGATATTTATCTTGTACTAAAATCTCACAGATTTTTTAGAACAATTAGATACCTCAGAACTAAGAGATTTTCTGAATATATGGTAACAAAGCATTAACTTTAGAACAATATTGAGAATATCTAAATATCACACCGATTCTTTTAACTTTTCGACATTATATATTTTTATAGAATATTATTTTTTGTATATATTGTATTATTTGACTTATTTTTTTTGGTCATAATTCACATATTTTCGGGGTATAAACTGTCTCAATCCCCCTGTTTATCGTTGTTTGTGAACTTTTTTAATATTTTTATGAAAATACTGCTTCTTTTATCAATGTACTTAATCAAAAAAACAGACAGACTTTTTAATTTTCATATGAAAATATTTCAAAGTCTGTCTGCTCAATATGCATATATTAAATGCACTTATTATTTACTTAAAAATTCATGAATTCCCTTAGCTGCTGCCTTACCTGCACCCATTGCAAGAATAACCGTAGCTGCTCCCGTAACAGCGTCTCCGCCTGCATATACAGCTGCCTTAGATGTCTTTCCTGTCTCTTCCTCAGCAACGATACATTTTCTCTTGTTGATTTCAAGTCCCTTTGTTGTTGATGAGATAAGTGGGTTAGGACTTGTTCCGAGTGACATAATAACTGTGTCAACATCAAGTACAAATTCAGAACCCTCAATCTCTACAGGTCTTCTTCTTCCTGATTCATCAGGCTCTCCAAGTTCCATGCGGATGCACTTCATTCCCTTAACATTTCCCTCTTCGTCCTCAAGAATTTCTACAGGATTTGTAAGAAGGTCAAAATTGATTCCCTCTTCTTTTGCATGATGTACCTCTTCAACTCTGGCTGGAAGCTCTGCCTCACTACGACGGTATACAATATGTACATCTGCGCCGAGACGAAGTGCTGTTCTGGCTGCATCCATTGCAACGTTTCCACCACCAACTACAGCAACTTTATTTCCCGGAATGATTGGAGTATCATAATTTTCATCAAAAGCTTTCATAAGATTGCTTCTTGTAAGGTACTCATTTGCTGAGAATACACCGTTTGCATCCTCTCCCGGAATACCCATAAATCTTGGAAGACCTGCTCCTGAACCAACGAATACTGCATCAAAACCTTCGTCGTTTAAGAGTTCATCAATTGTAACAGCCTTTCCTACTACAACGTCTGTCTCAATCTTTACTCCAAGTGATTTTACGTTTTCTACTTCCTTATCTACAACTTTGCTCTTTGGAAGACGGAACTCAGGAATACCATAAGATAATACTCCGCCTGCCTTATGAAGTGCCTCAAATATTGTCACATCATATCCAAGTTTTGCAAGGTCTCCTGCACATGTAAGTCCTGCAGGACCTGAACCAATAACTGCAACTTTCTTTCCGTTTAAACTATCAGCCTTTGCAGGTTTGATTCCCTCTTCTCTTGCTGTATCAGCAACATATCTTTCAAGCTTACCGATAGATACAGCATCACCTTTGATTCCACGGATACATTTTGACTCACACTGGCTCTCCTGTGGACATACACGACCACATACAGCCGGAAGTGCTGAATATTCGCTGATTACATGATAAGCTCCCTCAACATTTCCTTTTACAAGTTCACTGATAAATCCAGGTATGTTTATACTTACAGGACATCCCTTCACACACTGTGGATTCTTGCACTGAAGACAACGTGTTGCTTCTGCTGTTGCCTCCTCTTTATCATATCCTAAACAAACTTCCTTAAAATTCGTTGCACGAACTTTTGGTTCCTGCTCACGAACAGGAATTCTCTTCATAACATCAACTTCCATGATTTCTTCCTTTCTCTACAGTTCTGTCTCTATGTTTTTCTACAGATGTTTTTTAGTCGTTACACTGACCACATCCGCCGTGATGTGTATCTCCTTCTTCAAGCTTAAGCATTGCTCTGCCCTCTTCTGTTTTATACATTCTCTGACGACGCATAGCCTGATCAAAGTCTACAAGATGTCCATCAAATTCAGGTCCGTCTACACATGCAAATTTAATCTCATCGCCTACTTTAAGACGACAGGCACCACACATACCTGTTCCATCAACCATAATAGGGTTCATACTTACTATTGTAGGGATATTAAGTTCTTTTGTAAGCATTGCTACAAATTTCATCATAATCATAGGTCCAATTGCTACAACTCTCGTATATGTCTTGTTTAAGTTCTTTACAAGTTCATTTATCTGGTCACATGCATTTCCCTTAAATCCATAAGAACCGTCATCTGTTGCAATATAAAGATTTCCTGCAACTTCACGCATCTCATTTTCAAGTATCATAATATCTTTTGTACGTGCACCAATGATTACATCAACATCAATGCCATGCTCTTTCATCCATTTTACCTGTGGATATACAGGTGCTGTACCAACACCACCACACACAAATAAAAGCTTTTCTTTCTTTAATTCTTCTACAGGCATTTCGATAAGTTCAGATGCACATCCGAGAGGACCTACAAAATCCATGAAACTCTCTCCGACTTCATAGCGTGACATCTCTGTTGTAGATGCACCAACTGTCTGAAATACTATTGTAACTGTTCCTTTTTCTCTATCATAATCGCAAACCGTAAGGGGAATTCTCTCTCCTTCTTCATCTGTCTTTACAATAACAAACTGTCCGGGCTGACATGATTTTGCTACTCTTGGTGCCTCAACATCCATAAGCCAGATGTTGTTGGCAAGATACTCTTTCTTTAAAATCTTAAACATAATGAGCCTCCATCTTTTTATTCGTTTTTTATAAAAATACGCTTAAATCGTTACACTTTGAGAGATAACTGTTTGCGTATCGTTTATCATCACTTACATTTTCGCCAAACCAGTCTGGCGGTACAAAATTTTTGGCGTCGTCTTCACTCTCAAACTCTACTTCAATAAAATAAAGCCCTTCAAGGACACCTCCAAAAACATCAAGTTCCCCTGTATGTCCATCTTCAAGAGGTATAATATACCTGGTCTTGATGATGAGATTATCGTCAACCTTTTCTTTCAGATGTTCATACCCTTCTTTTGTCAGGAAAACTTCTATTTCATTGTTTATTCTAAAATCAGTATTCTTATCGTCACTGCCTGCGGCAAGTGATTTATAAGTAAGAATATACCTGTCATTGCTTTTTCTTATCCTGACAATCGGATTGACGCAGAGATACCCCTGCTCAATATGCTTCTGCTCATATCCATCCAAATTGTCAGGAAGCTGTTTTACCTTGAATTTTTTTTCGATTTCCATTTTTCTGCCTTTAAAACTTTTTAAGACTCCGGTGCCAATCCACCGCTATGCAATTGCCACGTTTTATTTTTTCCTAGCAATACCCATGCTGTCTGTCTTCTCATTTTTTGATTTGCGCCACTTTATTCCGCATAATATAGCGACAAATGCAAGTCCTATACTAACAAGAAACTTAACGAGATACCATAAAAATGCTCCTCCAAATGTAAGGTCTGCAAGACCTTTTAACAGTAAAACTCCTGTCATATTTTCACCATACCTTTCTATCTGCGGTTGACAAGTTCCTTTGTTATATCACTCCAGTCAATATCACATTCAGCCATGAGAACCATCATATGATAAAGAAAATCTGCAATCTCATATTTAAGTTCTTCTGAATCAGGATTTTTGGCAGCAATGACAATCTCTGTTGCCTCTTCACCGCATTTTTTCAAGATTTTATCTATTCCCTTATCAAAAAGATAATTCGTATATGAGCCTTCTTTTGGATTTTCTTTTCTATCCATGATAATTTTATAGTCTTCAAGCAATACTGTCAATGGATTTGTTTCAATATATTCCTTTTTTGCAAGTTCCTTAAAGAAACAGGTTCTGCTTCCGGTATGACATGCAGCACCAACCTGGCGAACCTTTGCAAGAATTGTATCATTGTCACAATCAAGCATAAGTTTCTTTACATACTGATAATGGCCTGACGTATCACCTTTGAGCCACAGTTCCTGTCTGCTTCTGCTGTAATAAGTCATCTTTCCGCACTCTATAGTCTTTGCATATGACTCCTCATTCATGTAAGCAACCATCAAAACTTCATTTGTACGGTAATCCTGAACTACTACAGGTATAAGGCCGTTATCCATAAGTTTAAAGTCAGAAAAATCTATAAGACTTTCAAATACTTCTACATTTATGCCTTTATCTTTTAATGACCTTTTTGCTTTGTAAATATCTCTGTCCTCGGTATCCTCAAAATAATTTGTTGATACGGCATCTGTCTTTTCAAATGATAAAAGCTCTGCAAGGTCATTTCTTATAAGTCCGTCTCTTATCATAATATCCATTTTTGTATTATTTATGGTATCCGTAAAACTTTTTGTGCAGTCAATATGTTTAAGCATTGCACTGCCTACACCCATATCATAATATTTATCAAGTGCTTCGGCGTCCATAAATGCAGCTTTCATATCAACTTCAAGCATAAGCTTGTCTTTATCAAATCTAGAAGTAATCTCATCAATAACTTCCTGTTCAGGCAAAAGTGCATTTCTGATTACAAGCTTATATGCTCCGGTATAAAGAGCTTTCTTGGCATCTTCAAATCTTTCAATATACATTCCTATCATAAACGGAATATCTATCTGTTTTTCAATTGCTCTTGCCGTACTTAAAAACTCTTCCCTCGAAGCTTCATCACCGGTATAGTTATAAATAAACAGCTCATCTGCCCCCTTGCATGCGTACTCATCTGCAAGTTTTATAATATTTTCTGGATATTCATTTTCTGCATTTATAAATGGAATTATTTTTTTCTTTTTCATATATCCTCCGTTTATTCTCCCAAACTGCCCTTTGTGGACAATACATCGCTTATTCTCTCATCATACATTACGGCCTTGTCAAGTGCCTTTGCAAATGACTTAAATGCAGCCTCTATAATGTGATGGTTATTTGAACCATCAAGCATTTTTAAATGAAGATTCATCCCTGCCGAATAACTTACAGCATAGAAAAACTCATGTACCATCTCAGTATCAAATTCTCCTACATTTGGCACACTAAATTCCATGTTTTCAACAAGATAAGGTCTTCCTGAAAGGTCAAGTGCGCAGAGCATAAGGGTCTCATCCATCGGAAGTATGCACTCACCGAATCTCTTAATGCCTTTTTTATCACCTACAGCCTCTTTTATTGCCTGACCTAATACAATTCCCGTATCTTCAATGGAATGATGGCAGTCAACTTCCAAATCTCCCTTAACCTTTACGGTAAGGTCAAAAAGTCCATGTCTTGCAAAACTGTTCAACATATGGTCAAAAAAACCTATTCCTGTGTCAATATCTGCCTGACCGCTGCCGTCAAGATTTATCTTTACCAAAATGTCAGTCTCTCCAGTCACTCTTGAAACCTCGGCAGTTCTTTTATTTATATTATCACTCATAATCAAACCAAAACCTTTCACAAAAACTTATTCAAATCTTACCGCTATTGAATTTGCATGCGCTGTAAGTTTCTCAGCCTTTGCAAAGTCCTCTATATCAGTGTGAATAAGCTCAAGTGCCTCCTCAGAGTATGAAATAATGCTTGATTTCTTTATAAAGTCATCAACTGAAAGCGGTGAGAAAAACTTAGCTGTTCCGTTTGTAGGAAGTACATGGTTTGGTCCCGCAAAATAATCTCCGAGAGGCTCACTGCTGTACTCGCCAAGGAAAATTGCTCCTGCATTTCTTATTCTTGTCATTGTATCAAACGGATTCTTTGTCACAATCTCAAGATGTTCTGAAGCTATTTCATTTGCTGTATCTATAGCTTCTTTCATATCTTTTGCAACAAGTATATATCCATATGAATCAAGCGATTTCTGTATTATCTCTTTTCTTGAAAGAACTTTTACAAAACCGTCAACTTCATCTGATACTTTCTTTGCAAGTTCTTCACTTGTTGTAACAAGTATTGCAGATGCCATCTCGTCATGCTCAGCCTGTGAAAGAAGGTCGGCTGCCACATATCTCGGATTTGCAGTCTCGTCTGCAAGCACAAGTATTTCACTCGGACCTGCAATTGAATCAATACTTACATGACCGTAAACGGCTTTCTTTGCAAGTGCAACAAATATGTTTCCTGGACCTACTATCTTGTCAACCTTTTTGATGCTCTCTGTTCCAAAAGCAAGTGCCGCAATAGCCTGTGCTCCGCCAACTTTATAGATTTCATCCACTCCTGCTTCATGTGCAGCTACAAGTGTTATAGGATAAACTTTTCCGTCTTTTCCGGGAGGTGTTGTCATAACAATCTTATCTACTCCCGCAACTTTTGCAGGTACAATATTCATAAGTACAGATGAAGGATATACTGCTTTTCCTCCCGGTACATACACACCAACTCTTGCAAGAGGTGTAATCTTCTGTCCGAGAAGTGTTCCGTCTGTCTTACTGTCAAACCAACTGTAACGAACCTGTTTCTGATGATAATCTCTTATGTTTACAAGTGCTTTTCTGATTATCTCCACTAGACGATCATCAACTTTTGTATACGCCTCTTTAATCTCTTCCTCCGTTACTTTGAAAGTCTCCTCAGTAATCTTTACTCCGTCAAATTTTTCAGTATACTCAAATAAAGCCTTATCTTTGTCTGTCTTTACATTTTCGATAATATCATTTACCGTATCTTCAAATTTGCTGTACTGATTTGGACTTCTCTTTAAGAGATTTTCCAATATGTTATTGCGTTCTTTTTCTGTAAGTTTAACTATTCTCATGGCTGCCTCCCTAATTTAGCTTTCTAATCGTCAGGTATAACTTTTTTCAAATCACGAATAAGTTTCGTTATTCTCTCATGCTGCATCTTCATGCTCACTTCGTTTACAACTACTCTTGCTGATAAAGGACATATCTCCTCCAATACCTCAAGACCGTTTTCTTTTAAAGTAGAACCTGTCTCAACTATATCAACAATAACTTCTGAAAGTCCCACTATAGGTGCAAGTTCAACCGAACCGTTAAGTTTGATTATCTCAACTGTCTGGTGTTTTTTATTGTAAAAATAATCTTTTGCAATCCCCGGATATTTACTTGCAACTCTGATAAGTGAACCGTTGTTTAACTGTTCTCTTGCACTCGCCGGTCCTGCAACACACATACGGCACTTTCCACAATTTAAGTCTAACACTTCATAAAGTTTTCTGCCAGCCTCGAGTATTGTATCTTTTCCGACTACCCCTATATCTGCGGCTCCAAGTTCAACATATGTAGGAACATCGGATGCTTTTGAAAGGAAAAACTTAAATCCAAGTTCCCCATTTACAAATATGAGTTTTCTTGTTTTTTCGTCTTTCATTTCCTCACATGTAATGCCAATTTTCTCCAAAAGACTCAATGTATGTTTCGCAAGTCTTCCTTTTGCCAATGCAAATGTTATATATTCCATATGTTCCTCCTATTTAAATGTTATCTCTTCAACAACTGACTTGTCTTTTAAGTATAACAGCTTTTCTTTATTCATTCTCTTCGCATACTCCTTGTACATTTCAATATCTTTCTGTGAAGATTTGCGTACAAGCTGTACATTTTCACCCGATTTTCTAAGTGCTGCTGTTTTGTTTATTGCTTCCTGTCTCAATTCCTTAGGATAGAGAAGAATACAGCCAGATACAAACTTTTCATCAGTAATATCCTGTCTTGTTAGCGCAAGCATAAGCTGGTCAAGCACAATCGCAAGACCTATGGCAGGTGTATCCTTTCCGAACTGTCCGACAAGTCCGTCATAACGTCCGCCCGTTGCAACAGCCTCACCTGTTCCATATGTATATGCCCTGAATATAACACCTGTATAGTAACTGTAATGGCTAAGCATACTGAGATCTATTGTAACGTAGTCGGTAAAACCATATATTTTTAATATATTATTAAGTTTAGCAAGTCTGTCAAGAGCTTTCAAAACTCTCTCGTTTTTGCAGCGTTCTTTTACAAATTCAGCCGCTTTATCAAAATCCTCTAAAAGGTCAGGAAGCTTTAATATCACCTCTTTAAGACCCTCTGACACAGTCAGGTTATCAAGAAAATCCTCAACTCCAAAGAAGTTTTTACTTTCAATCAACTCATGAAGTTTCTCTGTCTCCTCAGGTGTAAATCCTGCTTCCTCGACAATTCCCCTGAACAAATCTGCATGTCCTATCTCAAGCTGGAATCTCTTAAGACCGCTGCTCAAAAGACTTTCGACTGTAAGAGCTATCATCTCGGCATCGGCATCTGAACTTGCATCTCCAAAAAGCTCTGCACCTACTTGGGTAACTTCCTGAAGTTTTCCTTTATACGGGTCTGTATTTACAAATGTGTTTGCAGTATAGCAAAGACGAATCTGCATCTGCTCTTCCCTATAATATTTAGCCACACATCTTGCAATCGGAGGTGTCATATCCGGTCTTAATACAAGCGTATTATTTCCTCTGTCGAAAAATTTAAACATTTCTTTTGAAGAGGCAGTTCCTCTCTCTTTACTGAATATGTCAAAATATTCAAATGTAGGCGTCTGTATATCATCAAATCCATATGATTTCATAACATCATGAACTTTTCCTGCCACATCTAACTTATTTTCACATTCTACACCATAGGTATCTCTTACTCCACCCGGTGTGTGAAGCAATTCACTTCCAATATAATCTGTCCCATTTTTAAACTGACTCATCCTAAACCTCCGATTCTTAATTTATTCTCAAACAGCTAAAAAATTGTCATCACACCTTTTCAAAGCGTTTAAGCCAAACATTTTTTCAATTTAATGCAATGCATTAAATTTTTACTCATATAATCCCGTCGGACTTTCCTCTTTCGGGTCATATCCGTGATTTCTAAGCGCATCTATAATTTCTTTCTTATGCTCATGTCCAAATGCCTCAAGAGTAATTCTAAGTTCAACAGCTGAATTTCTGTTTATGCTTACAAACTGGTTATGCTCAAGTCTTATTACATTTCCTTTAAGCTTAGCAATCACATTTGCGACATTCACAAGTTCTCCCGGTCTGTCAGGAAGCTGAACTGATACTGTAAATACTCTTCCTCTTTCAATAAGTCCGTGCTGTACAACCGAAGAAAGTGTTATAACATCCATGTTTCCGCCGCTTAAGATTGAGACAATCTTTTTACCCTTGCAGTCAAGATGTTTTAACGCCGCAACTGTAAGCAGACCTGAATTTTCAACAAGCATCTTATGATTTTCCATCATGTCAAGGAAATTTACAATAAGTTCATGGTCATCTACGGCAATTATCTCATCAATATTTTTCTGGATATATGGAAATACAATATCACCCGGTGTCTTAACCGCTGTACCATCTGCAATAGTATCAACACTTGGAAGTGTAACAACCTTTCCTGCATCCAATGATGCTTTCATACAGCTTGCACCTGCCGGCTCAACACCTATAACTTTTATGTTCGGATTTAAAAGTTTTGCAAGAGTTGAAACTCCTGCTGCGAGTCCGCCGCCTCCGATTGGCACAAGAATTATGTCAACTGTAGGAAGTTCTTTAAAAATCTCCATTGCAATTGTACCCTGTCCTGTAGCTACAACCTCGTCATTAAAAGGATGCACAAATGTTGCCCCCTCTTTTTTTGCAAGTCCAAGCGCATACTGGCAGGCTTCATCGTAGACAGAACCATGAAGCACGACTTTAGCCCCATATCCTTTTGTTCTGTTTACCTTAATGAGTGGTGTAGTCGTTGGCATTACCACGGTTGCAGGAACACCGTAAAGTTTTGCTGCATAAGCAACGCCCTGTGCGTGATTTCCTGCTGATGCTGTTACAAGTCCCTTCTCTCTTTCTTCCTCTGAAAGAGTGCTGATTTTGTAGTATGCACCTCTTACCTTATACGCTCCTGTATACTGCATATTTTCAGGCTTAAAATAAACTTTATTTCCTGTCTGTTCTGAAAAATATTCACTATAAATAAGGTTTGTAGGAAGTACAACCTCTTTCACCTTTTCTGATGCCTCTTCAAATTTATCTAATGTCAACATATCATTATTTGCTCCCTTCTGTTTTTCTTAATTTATTTATCCCTTTGTCTCAAATAATGCATCTACAAACGCATCTGCATCAAATTTCTGTAAATCCTCTATGTGCTCTCCGATACCTATATATTTGACCGGAATATTCATTTCAGACTGAATTGCTATTGCGATTCCTCCCTTGGCAGTTCCGTCAAGCTTTGTAAGTATTATACCGGTAATATCAGCAACCTCACTAAACTGTCTTGCCTGTGCAAGTGCATTCTGCCCTGTTGTGCCGTCAAGCACAACAAATGTTTCCCTGCATGCGTCCGGATATTCTCTTTCCACAATCCTGTTTATCTTTTTTAATTCCTCCATAAGATTCTTTTTATTATGGAGTCTTCCTGCCGTATCACATACCAATATATCAGCATTTCTTGCCTTTGCCGCATTTACTGCATCATATACAACCGCTGCCGGATCTCCGCCTTCCTGTCCTGCAATAAGCTCAACACCTGCTCTGTTAGACCACTCCGTCAGCTGCTCTATCGCTGCCGCCCTGAATGTATCTGCTGCCGCAAGAATAACTTTCTTTCCGTCAGACTTAAATTGTGATGCAAGTTTTCCGACAGATGTTGTCTTTCCGACACCGTTTACACCGATAAGCATAACAACCGATTTTTTATTCTCAAAGTCATATGCATCATCATGTACACGCATCTGCTCTTTTATTGAATCAACAAGGAGCTGTCTGCACACTGCAACTTCCTTTATCTTGTTCTCCTTAACTTTCTCCTGAAGATTTTCAATAATTTTTTCCGTTGTCGCAACACCTATATCAGCCATTATAAGAACTTCCTCAAGTTCCTCATAAAAGTCCTCGTCTATCTCCGAAAAACCGCTGAAAACATTCTCCAGTCCCGAAACGAAACTGTCTCTTGTTTTAGTAAGACCGTCAATAAGTTTTCCAAAGAAACCCCTCTTCTTGGATTTTTCAGGCTTGTTTTCCTCCTTATTTTCTTCCGGAATTCCAGGAGTAGCTCCTTCACTTTCTAAAATCTCTGAAGCAGTCTCTTTTTCTTTTTCTGAAGTTTCATAAATAACTTCTTCATCATTTTTTAAATTTTCAGAAACTGTCTCTTCCTTTTCTTTGGCATCATCTGAAATATCATCTGGTTTAATTTCCTGTAAATTTTTCTCCTCTGTTTCCGAATCGTCTGTATCTTTGCTTTCCGTACTTTCAACTGCCATATCAGGCTCATATGATTTATCGGTTGTATTTTCATCCCCTGCCAGGGCTTCTGTTTTTTCTTCGGCCTGTTCTTCTTCATTTACAACAGCTTCTTCCACTTCTTCAACATGTTTTTTTCTTTTAAATTTATTCTTTATACTTTCCCACATAATTCCTCCGTTTTATATTATGATGTTGGTGCAAAAAGGTATTTTTGACCCTTGCATTATATTATTTAATTGGCTATATCTTTCTCATCGAGCAGACTTACTGACACAAGTGTCGAAACACCTTTTTCCTGCATCGTAATTCCGTAAAGAATATCTGCCGCATTCATTGTTCCCCTTCTGTGCGTGATAACAATAAACTGCGTATCCTTGGTAAGCTTATGAAGATAATCTGCATATCTTCCTACATTTGAATCATCAAGTGCCGCCTCTATCTCGTCAAGCAGACAGAACGGTGATGGTTTCAAACTCTGTATTGCAAACAGAAGTGCTATTGCTGTAAGTGCTTTTTCCCCACCTGAAAGCTGCATCATGTTTTGCAGTTTCTTTCCCGGCGGCTGAGCGATTATCTTAATGCCCGCCGTGAGAATATCCTCATCTTCCATCAGTTCGAGTGTACCTCTTCCGCCACCAAACAATTCCTTAAAGACTTTATCAAATCTGTTTCTTATTTCTGAAAACTGTTCTTCAAACTGTTTCCTCATCTCTATGTCAAGTTCTTCAATAATTTTTTCAAGAACTTTAGCAGCCTCTATCAAATCATCGTGCTGCGTTGTAAGAAGTTCATACCTTTCTGAAACTTCCTTATACTGTTCAACAGCATTTACATTTACTGAACCAAGTGATTTTATCTGTTTCTTTATCTCACTTATTTTTGCTTTCATACCAGGTATGGTAAGTTCAGTCTGTGTTTTAAGCGAGAGTGCACTGTGATATGTAAGTTCATACTGTTCCCACATATAATTTGTGTAATTGTCAATGCTTTCTGTCAGTTTTTCCTTTCTTCCTGAAAGTCTGAAACATTCCATTTTGAGCTCATTTATATTTTTTGACAATTCCTCTCTTTTGTCAAGAAAAGCTTTATTTTTTTGTGAGAGTTCTTCTTTTTCCAAATTTTCTTCTTCTATTTGGTGTTCTAATCTCTCTGTTTCTTTTCTTTTTTCTTTTATTGTATTTTCTGTTTTTATTATTTCTTCTTTTTTCTCGTCTATCTGACTGTCAATGTTTTTGCTGTTTTCTGCAGTCTCCTCCAATTGCTTCTCAATAATCTTTTTGCCCTGCTCAATACGGTCTACGTTCTCATCAATAAATCCAATGCTCTGTGTAAGTGAAGTAAGTTCAAGCGTATAATCTGATTCTTTGTTTTCTAAGTCTTCCAGTTGTTTTTTTACACTGCCAAGTTCCGTCTGATGTCTATTTATCTCATCATCAAAATTTTTGGACTCATCTTCACTTTTAAGCAATGATTTAGTGATATTATCCATCGTGCTTTTTAACTTTTCCTTATCATCTTCTATTCTCATTCCTTCAATCCTGATAAGTTCAAGCTGTTCTTCGCTCTTCTTTAAATCCGCTGACGCACGCTCATATCCTATCTTTGCCGTATTCTGCTTCAACACAAAATCCTGCCTTAATTTATCATTGGCACCGATTTTTTCCCTGAACTTAGCAATTTCATCTCTGCTTTTTTCGATCAGATGCAGCGTTTTTTCAAGCTCAGTCTTTAATTTTGACACATCTTCTTCAAGCTGGCTTATCTGCCTGCGCCTTCCAAGAAGATTATTATTATTTTTAAATGCACCACCTGACATAGAACCGCCCGGATTAAGAAGCTCTCCCTCAGTAGTAACAATCCTTAGTGTATGGTGATATTTTGCGGCAAGCGCAATAGCATTGTCTATGTTATCAACGACTACAAATCTGCCAAGAAGATAATTTACAAGTTCATTGTATTTTTCTTCTGCAAAGACAAGTTCTGATGCCATCCCGATAACACCCTTTTCAGACATAATATTTACGGCATTGTTTGCTGCTCTCTTATGAATATTTGTAAGAGGCAGAAATGTTGCCCTTCCATACCTGTTCTTTTTCAGATACTCTATCATTTTTTTTGCTGTCTGCTCATTGTCCGTTACAATGTTTTGTATACTTCCTCCAAGTGCAGTCTCAACGGCAATCTCATATTCTTTTTTTACACGTATGATGTCGGCAACTACACCTATTATTCCCGGTGTATCACCTTTTCTTTCCATAACATGTTTTATGCTCTGTCCAAATCCCTCATATCGCTCAGTCATATTTTTCAATGAATTGAGCCTTGAATTTTCCATATGATATTTTTGCTGAATATCGCTATGCTCTTTCTGTACATTCTGATTTTGTTTAGTAAGCTCATTTAACGTATTTTGAAGCGATATTCCTGCAACATCTAAAGCATCTATTTTTTCGGTTATCTCATCATATGCTTTCTTATGAGTTATCATATTTTCAGTAAGAACTGAATTTTCCGTTTTGTTTTGAAGTATCCTCTTATTGAGTTCTGCTCTCTTTATATTATTTTGTTCGAGTAAAGTTTTGTATTTTAACTCTTCACTCTTTACATCAGCAGCTGCATTTATGCTTGCAAGTTTTTGTCCCTGTACTTTCCCTATAAACTTTTCAATATCGGATATTTTATTTTTATGAACCTCGATATTTTTCTTATTTTCCAGTAACAAAGCATTTACCCGCTCTATCTTTTTGTTATTATCTTCTCTCTGCCGGACATATTGGCTGTATTCCAGGTCATATTTTTTTATTCTGAGCTGATAATCGTCTATGACCTCCTTATAATGACTTTCACTCTGTTTTATACCACGGATTTTTTCATTTAAAAGCCTTATATCCGCCTCACAATTATTTAATAAAACTCTTGTTGTATTTAAATTTTCTTTATGAGTCTCGATACTTTTTATTTTATCATCTAGTTTTTCCTGTAACTTTTCATACTCTGCCCTGCTTTTTTCATGCTCGGTGTTGGCATTTTTTAAATCGTTCTCAGCAATCTCCTGTTTTTGTTCAAACTCTTTTACTTCATCATGAATACGGTCATATTCTATAAGGAACATATTTACATCCTGTGTTCGTAACTCATCACGAAGCATAAGATACTGTCTTGCTTTTCCCGCCTGTTTCTCCAACGGACCTACCTGTTTTTCTATCTCGGAAAGAATATCCTCTATTCTCTCTAAATTATGTCTCTCTTCCTCAAGATTCTTTTGTGCACTTGCTTTTCTTCTCTTGTATTTGACAATTCCGGCTGCCTCGTCAAAAAGTTCACGTCTTTCCTCAGGCTTTCCGCTTAATATCTTGTCTATCTGACCCTGACCGATTATAGAATATCCTTCTTTTCCTATACCTGTGTCAAATAAAAGTTCCTGAACATCTTTAAGTCTGCATGCTGTTCCATTTAACAGGTATTCACTCTCTCCTGACCTGTAAACTCTTCTTGCTATCTTAACTTCTTCATATGGAACATTTAATTTGTGATCCTCATTGCTTATAGTAATGGCTACATATGCAAAACCAAGTGGTTTTCTCATCTGTGTTCCCGCAAAAATAACGTCCTCCATTTTCGCGCCACGAAGCTGCTTTGCACTCTGCTCTCCAAGCACCCATCTGACTGCATCGGCTACATTACTTTTTCCACTGCCGTTTGGCCCTACAATTGCGGTTATTCCGTCATGAAATTCAAATATCAACTTGTTTGCAAATGATTTAAAACCATGTACTTCTAAACTTTTTAAATACATCCGATGTTCTCCTGATTAATTATTTGTGAAGCTTAAGTATAGCCTGATATGCAGCAGACTGTTCTGCCTTTTTCTTTGTTCTGCCGGCAGCCGTCGTAAATCTTTCCCCGCCTATGTTTACAGCAACTGTAAATGATTTATTGTGATCCGGTCCTTCCTCCTTTAGAAGCTCATATTCCATATCAAGATGCTCACCCTGAACTATTTCCTGCAATATGGTTTTGCTGTCATAAAAAAGTTTTTTCTTCTCTATATCATTTAATATATGCCTGTTAATATACTCTCTTGCTTTCTCAAATCCCCCATCAAGATAGACTGCACCTATTGTTGCCTCAAGCGTATCTGACAATATGGAGTCTCTCTCTCTTCCTCCTGTCAAATCTTCACCCCTGCCAAGCATAACATAATCTCCGAGGTCTATATCTCTCGCACATAAGGCAAGTGTAGGCTCACATACCCAGCTTGCTCTTATTCTTGTCATGTCTCCCTCAGGTTTTGTCGGATTTTCTTTGTATATCTGCTCACTTGATATCAATTCCAACACGGCATCTCCTAAAAACTCAAGTCTTTCATTACACATGTATTTTTTCAATCTGTTTTCATTTGAATATGAACTATGCGTAAGTGCTGTTATTAGCAAATCCGTATTTTTAAACTCATATCCTGTTTTTTTCTGAAACTCTAATAATTTTTCCTGTTTCATCAGGCACACTCCTAACATTCTTCGTTTTTATACGATGCTTTTCTTAACAGATAATTTCCAACAAATCACCGACCGTAATAACGTCTTTTAATGTCTCTTCATCTATTGATATGTCAAACTCTTTTTCAACTCCCATCAATATTTGAAAAAGCTCAAGAGAGTCTGCTCCAAGGTCATCAATAAAACTCATTTCCTGGACAATATCTGTATCATCAATACTCAAAACCTCTGCAATTATTTTTTGAAGTTTTTGAAATTCCATATTGCACCACCTATTCAATAATAAGATTTTCTTTTATTTTTTCATTTATCTTTTCTTCATTGAACTGTATGCACTGTCTTATTGCCTGTGTGATTTCCACACTTGACGAACTTCCATGTGCTTTTACAACAAGACCGTTAAGACCAAGAAGCGGAGCTCCACCCTGATCTGATGTATCAAACTGTTTAAGTGTTGATTTGAGTGCCGGTTTGATAAGAAGCGCACCTATTTTACTTCTAAAGCTTGACATAAGTCCTTCTTTTACTTTTCCAAGAAGTGTTGATGCAAGACCCTCGTATAATTTTAATATTACATTTCCTACAAATGCTTCACATACTATAACATCAGCATCCCCTTTAGGAATATCTCTCGCCTCGATACTTCCAATAAAATTGATATCCTTACATTCCTTAAGTAAAGGATATGTTTCTTTTACGAGCATATTTCCTTTTTCTTCCTCAGCACCGATATTTACGATGGCAACACGCGGTTTTTCTATTCCGACAATTCTCTCCATATATATCGAACCCATCTTTGCAAATTGAACAAGATGTGATGCTCTTGCGTCCACATTGGCACCACAGTCAATCAGAAGTGCTGGTCCTTTTGCTGTAGGAATAAGCGGTGCGAGAGGCGAACGCTCTACGCCTTTGATTCTACCCACAACAAACTGGCCACCAACAAGTATGGCTCCTGTACTTCCTGCCGATACAAATGCATCTGCCTCGCCATGCTTCACAAGATTCATTCCGACAACGATTGAAGATTTTTTCTTTTTTCTTATCGCCATTACCGGAGGTTCATCAAATCCGATAACATCATCAGCGTGTACAATTGTCACACGTTCCTTATCATATTTATATTTTGCAAGTTCTGTATTGATGTCATCAGTTCTTCCAACTAATACAACATGTATCTTATCATTTTCATTGACTGCATCAATTGCACCTTTTATAGGTGCCTGCGGAGCATTATCTCCACCCATGGCATCAACAACTACCTTAATAATATCACTCATATTTCACCTCATATTGCATTTATTTTCGTCCATACTTATATACACAACCTCCATTTTACTAAAAAACTCACAATTGTGCAAGATTAAAAGCAGCCCACTAATGAGCTGCCTTTTTATAGAAAAATGATTTATATGTTGAAAATCCTGATTCTCCCGGCGATATAATCTGTTCTGTACTTCCCACGAACAAAATACCGTCATTTTTAAGAGACGCATTAAATTTCTTGTATATTTCCGCTTTCGCTTCCTCTGTAAAATAAATCATAACATTTCTGCAGACAATCATATTGCAGCCTGTAGGATAGGTATCTTTAAGCAGGTTGTGCTGTTTAAATTCAACGCGCTTCTTTATTTCATCTGAAATCTGATAACTTCTTGTTCCTACTTTAGTAAAATACTTTGTTATGTACTCTTTTGGAAGTCCCTTAAGACTCTTTTCATCGTAAATTCCTACCTGTGCTTTTTCAAGTACAACCCTGTCTAAATCGGTGGCGATGACTTTAATCTTGTTTAAAGGAATAAACTTCGACAGTAACATTACGAGTGTGTATGGTTCATCTCCCGTAGAACATGCCGCACTCCATATTTTAAGGTCATTACCGAAAAATTCAAAAAGATATGGTAAAATTTCATTTTCCAAAAGTTTCCACTGTTCAGGGTTACGGTAAAACTCAGAAACATTGATTGTCAGATATGTTACAAAATCATCAAGCATCTTTTTATCTTGTTTTATTGCTTCAATATATTCATCATAACTCTTTATCTTGTTTTTTGTTATCAATGAATCAATACGCCTTTTCATCTGTCTTTCTTTGTAACTGCTCAAGTCTATCTTTGTGAGCTGATATACTTTTTCTTTGAACTTTTCATAATCTCCCAATTTCCATCCCTCCTTTATATTAAAATACGCCAATCCGAATAACCGGATTGGCGTATTTAAGAACATCCTGCGTTCTTATTGCAAAACATGTGCCAGCTTTGCTGACAATTTCATTTACACATTTATGCAATCCAGCAGAGCTTTTACTCTGTAACTTCTTCCTCTTCTTCTGACTCGTTATCATTTAAGAGAGCTTTAATACTTAAGCTTATCTTGTGATCATCAGGGTTAAAGTCAACTACTTTTGCTTCAATCTCCTGTCCAACCTTCAATGCATCTGATGGCTTGTCAACATGCTCTTTTGAAATCTGTGAGACATGAAGTAATGCGTCAACGCCCGGCTCAAGCTCGATAAATGCACCGAAATCTGTTACGTTCTTAACTGTTCCTTCGATCACATCACCGACTTTAAGTTTAGCGAAGAGTTCTTTCTGCTTCTCTGCTCTTTCAGCAACAAGAAGCTGTCTTCTGTCACCGATCACACGATTTCTTCTAGGATTAAACTCGCTGATTACGAATTCAATTTCCTGTCCCTGATATTTGCTCAGGTCTTTTTCATATGTGTCAGAAACAAGGCTTGCAGGAATGAATACTCTTGCTTCGTCAACTA
>ERZ779705.384-NODE-384-length-41954-cov-6.889496_pt1 | contig 41954 bp, 63 predicted proteins | sample MGYA00511385_ERZ779705 | MGnify/ENA primary metagenome ERZ779705 (study PRJEB29588, sample SAMEA2145301) | human gut metagenome | biome: human gut; feature: human-associated habitat; material: faeces | place: Denmark | collected 2008/2010 ... | reverse complement strand
GGTACAGAAAGCTAATACAATTGAAGAATTATTACAGGATTGTCCTGTAAACTCAATAATAGGAGACAATTTGATAAGAGCGTGGTCAAAAATTAACAGTCACAAATATAAAAAGATAGTTTGCTCGATTTCAGGTGGATCAGATAGTGACGTGATGCTTGATATTGTATGGCGATGCGATAAAGACAATAAAGTTGATTATGTTTGGTTTGATACTGGTCTTGAATATCAAGCGACTAAAGAACATCTAAAATATTTGGAAAACAAATATAACATAAAGATAAAACCATATAAGGCAATTAAGCCTATTCCATTATCATGTAAACAATATGGTCAACCGTTTATAAACAAACAAGCTGCTGAATATATAGATAGACTTCAAAGACATAGTTTTAAATGGGAAGATAAATCGTTTGATGAATTATATAAGGAATATCCAAAATGTAAAGCTGCTTTGCTGTGGTGGTGTAATTTAAAGAAATCGAATGCTTTTAATATTGCAAATAATAAATGGCTTAAAGAGTTTATTATTGAAAATCCACCAACATTTAAAATTTCATCAAAATGCTGTCAGTATGCAAAAAAGGACGTTTCTCATAAATTAATAAAAGAAAATACATATGAATTAAATATAGTTGGTGTGCGAAGAGCAGAAGGTGGTGTTAGAGCCACATCCTATAAGTCGTGTTTCAGCGAAGGAGATGATGGATGCGATAATTATAGACCTCTATTTTGGTATAAAGATTCTGACAAAATTGATTATGAAAACGCTTATAATGTTGAGCATTCAGATTGCTATGTTGTTTACGCCTTACCAAGAACAGGTTGTGCAGGTTGTCCATTTGGAAGAGATTTTGAGAATGAACTTGAAGTTATTCAAAAATATGAACCAAAACTTTATAAGGCTGTTAATAATATTTTTGGAGATTCTTACGAATATACAAGGAAGTATCGTGAATTTGTAAAGAAAATGAATAAAAAGTAGAGAATAACAAATTGAGAGGTCACGAAAGCCTTGAAAAATAAGGATTTTAAAACCTCAAAAGTCGAAGGAAATTTTTCTTTCTTTTGGACAGATTGGAGGTGATTAATATTTCAGAGTTACATGATAAATTAGAAAAAATAAGTGGTGCTACAAAAGTCTTAATAATTGGTAAACAGATAGATACCATAGGAAAAATGATAAGTGCAATGGCAGAAACTCGAATACAAAATGAACTTGAACAAAAATATAAAGATTTAGGCATACAGGTACAAGAAGATCCGATTGCAAAGCTTCTTGAAACAATTAATGAAATGTATTTTGGCGATAATTTTCCTATTGAATGCCTTGAACCTCCAAAACAAGATATATCTACTCTTAAGAAGAGAATAAAGTATTGTAAGAATCCTATGGAGAAAAAGAAATTAGAGCAGGAACTAAATGCTTTATATAAGGAACATAAAAGAAATAGGAGAACTGTATCATGAAGCTGATTAACAAATATGCAAATTCAAAATATTCAAAAATGAATGAATATTATTGTGGAATCACAACAGAATTGGATAAACTTGCTGGACTTGATCCTAATGGACACTGGAAACATTATGTGCTTTGTGATCATGAGGATGGTTGTTTGCCTATCAGAATTCCAGGTGGAACACTTGGAAGTATTGAATATGATGAGAATAAAGTGATTACAAAAATTCATGTTTGCACTGATTATGTCGTGAAAACTTATCCTGATAATGTAAATGAACAGCTTCAGAAGTTTATTGGTCAGAAGATAGAAATGGAAGAATAACATTATGGGACAGTTAATTGATAAAACAGTATTACGAAAAGAATTATCTAAGCTGCCATCTGAAATGGGATTTGTAAGAAAGTCTGATGTAATGCAAACTCTTGGCAGTCAGAAATGTGCTTACAATATAAAAGAAGAGAAGAATAAAACACTTGATGAAGTTCTAAAGGCTTGTGACATAGAATGTGGATTTTACAGTGGCGATGTTAAGAATCTTACAAGACACGTTTTGATGAGAGTGTTGGATGGATTGAGAGAATAATAGATAGGAGATGAAAAATATGGATAATTTAACACGCAGAGAAGAAGTAAATCTTCATAAAGCAATTCAAAAATCATTTCCTAAAATTCTTATTAAGGATCTCACAGAACATGAAAGAATTTGTCCTGTCTGCAATGGTTTTGGAATGAGAATTGCAGACAATGTTTATGGGATCGAAGGTGATAACTCTGAAGCTGGCAGACGAGAACTCTTCCCCTATAAGCATCAAGCACTTTCGTTTTGCCAGAGTTGTTTTAATGGAGTACAGAGGTTATGTCCTTATTGTGGACAGCCTTATAAAAATCAGGCTTATTTATATTGCGACTGTGAAGGACAAAAGAAAGCTGACGAAGAAGAGAGAATAAAGAAGTGGAATGAGAAAGTAGCAAATGCAGTAGCTGTTGATGAAAAAGATGTAGATACAATGCTGTACTGTGAAGAGTTTGATGAGTATTATGCTACTGTTGATGATTTCTTTGACGATTATGCAGCAAATTACATGGATGAAGAATTATACATAAGACCTGAGAGATTATGGGTATGTAGTGTAGAAAAGATTCATATTGATGCTGACAGTGTAGTTGATAATGCTTGTGAAGATCTGCATGAAGATGCTTATGAACAGTGTGATATTTGTAGTTTGCAAGATATATTGGATGATTGGTGTAAGGATCAGGTAGGAACTACTACATATTATCCTTGTTTTAAGCAGTATGTAAAGATTGATTGGGGTAAATATGAAGATTATAGCAGGTAATTATTTCGGTAAAAATATTCAGTTTGTGTGTAGATGCTGCAACTGTGTATATGAAGTTGAATCAAAGGACGATTGGAATGTTCAAATGGTATTTCCTAACTATTGTAGTTTTAAATATAAAGTTCCTGAATATGAAGTAGTTTGCCCTAACTGTGGTTATAGAGAGTATCTTGGTTGTGACCAAGATGACTTAATAGGAACTGAATCTGAAAACTTACACTGCCCTTGGATTCCATTGTTAAAGAAGAGAGAAGATTGGAATAAACGATATAGAGTTGAGCCAATAAGAGAACAAGTAATTGTGAGGTGAGTAGATGAGAGCATATAAATGTGATGTTTGTGGTAAGTATTGTGAAGACTGTTATGAAATTAAAGACGATACGCTTGATATCTTTCTATCAGACTTCGTTGATAGAGGATATCATGATAAGAAAAAGGTGGAAGTACGAGATTTGTGTTCTGAATGTTATGTAGATATTAAAAATTATATTCATAACAAAGTATTCAATAGATTTAAGGAAGAGGAAGAATCGAAGTAAAGATTCGTTTCTTTTGAAAATTTTTACAGAGAATATAAGAACAGGAGGTAAAATTAAATGCATTATTGCGTTCATTTACTCACAAAAGAATTACCAAGTGAGAATAAAATTGCAGCAATTATGAAGCCATACAATTCAGAACTTATATATGGCTCAGATGAAGAAGACAAGCAGATTGATTATCCAGTTTTTACATGGGATTACTATCAAATCGGTGGCAGGTACAAGGCTGAATTAAAACTAAAAGTAGATGAAGAAGGATCTGCAAATAGAGAATATTATAATTGGGGCTATTATGACAGACAAGATAGAAACGGCAGATTATTTTTGTCAAGTCTTTTATCAACATTAAAAGAGAATATTACACCTAAATGGATGTACCATGAGGAAGATTGGTTTATGAATATGGGTTTTGGCGATGGATATATTCTTGTTGATGGAGCAAAACAAAGCGATGTTTTAAATATTAACAAGCTTGGATGTTACATATGTATTCTTCCTGACGGTTCAGCTATTGCAAGAGATTCATGGAATGGTAAAGATATTATCAAAGATGAAAAATTCGATGAAAAATATAAACAGGCTATAACAGATAATATGGATGGATTTATTACAGTGCTTGATATTCATGATTAAGAAGAATTATCGGTTTCCTTGGGAGGTGAAATAAATGACTTGTAAGTATCCAATAACTAGCAGAAGTTATAAATTTTGTTTAGGCTGTAGCGATATATATTGTTGTGAAGATGCAGTTACTTCTAATATACCTATGCCAGAAGTTCAGCCACCAAAGAATGTTATTCCGTCTGCATCAGAAGCAAATAAAATGACAAACAATGCAATTGATAGTTACACTACACAGCAATTAGCAGAGTTATCAAAATTGATTAGAGATGCAATTGCAGATGGCAAATTTTCAATCAGTGAAGATGGCTGTTTAAAACCTGAAACACGAAAGAAATTAGAGGAACTTGGTTATAAAGTTGAAACTGGTACTCAGTACAATGAACCATATTACAGTATTAGTTGGAGAGAAACGAAATGAGGTGTTACATATCGGAAATTTAGTAGAAGAGATGAAAAAATATGATGATGTAGATGAACAGACATTGTGGTGGATAAATAAGGCACTTTCATATTCTGGGTATCCAAGTCATGTAGGAAAACAAAAAATAAAAGAACATATAAAGGAGATTGAAACGATGGAGAATAATAAAGTAAGACAGTTTATTGATTTACTTGTCAATGAAGAAGAAACAATTGAAAATGCAGCAAAGGTATCTGGAATTGGTAATATGAAATTAGTTGATGTTTTAAAAACTATTTCAGAGATGGAATTTGAAAGTATTAAGGCTTTTTCAAGTGCTGTTGCTGGTATGAATAGTATGAAGGAAGCTATTCATACAGTTAAGGATTTGGATGATGCATTAGTAGAGCTAAAGAAATCTTCTGAAAAGTAGAGAATATATAACTGTAAACAAAATGTAAATTGTGAATCTAGGAGGTGTATATGTTAAAGACTTTTGATGAGTTATCTGACGAGGAAAGTTTGTGTAAATATTGTTCAGCAACCGATTATGGGGAACATAAATCGTGCATTACACCAAATGGATATTATTGGTGCGAAGGTGCGCATTGTGAAGATGCTTACAGAGAATATTTAGATGATAACGAAACAAGTGAAAATGTTGTGAAATATGCAAGTAAAGTAATACTTACGAATAAGGAGGATATTGATGAGTACACCACTAAAATTTGAATTCGATTTTGAAGAGGTGTTTGAAGGAATTAAACAAGGTGTTATTAGAGAATTGGAAGAAATGAATTTTGATGCTGCAAAAGATAATGCTATCAATCAGATAAAGAGTGAAATTAAATCAAAGATAGAACTTACATACAGTGACGAAAGAGAATTAAAAGACGAGATAAAAAATGAAATCAAGGAAAGAGTTTATGATTCGATTATCAAAGAAGTCGGTGATAAATACGCTGATAAATTTAATGATTATGTAGAAAATCAGTTATCTAAAAATCCAGAACGTCTCAGTTCATTACAGAATATTATTAAATGCGAAGTGAGCGAGAATCTATATGAAAATTTGTATAGTTCTATAAGAAATGAAGTAATTGGACAGGTTAAGGATGCAACAACACAGTTATGTAATTTAATTGGTAACAATTCTGTCAAGGTTAAAGACTCTAATAAGACTATTAGCAAAGAAGAGTATGAGGATTTACTTGATAGAGATAGAAAATTAAGTGCATTAGAAGCAGGTGGAGTTGATAACTGGGAGTGGTATGGAGAATCACTAGCTCAGTATTATAACGAAGAATAGCACAAGAATTTTCGATTTCTTGTGAGGAGGTGAAATATTGGAGAAAGTAATTAAATATAGATGTTCTGAATGTGGAGAATTATTTGATGCACCTGAAGATGCTTTAGCTTGTGAAACAAGACACAAAAGAATTGAGAGAGCTAATGTGATGCTTAGGCATGGATATACATTAAAACAAATCAATGACGAGTGTGAGATTTGGGATTCTATACCAAAACATTTAGAGAATGTAAATACGGACAACTGTTTCAAAATCAGCTACTGGCAATGTTGTCAGCACCCTGCTTATAGAATTACTCGTATCTGTTTTGATGGAGAGGTAAATGTAAGAGGTTGTGGTTCGTGGAGTGGATATTATGGTGATCATCTTAAATTAAGTAGCAGTGACTTAATGAATCCAAGACCAAAGGAAGAGTTATTTATAGATAGTAGATATACAAGCAGATGGTAATTATATTTGGAGAATATTAAAGTGGAGGTAATTAAAATGACATTAAAAGATACAGTAGAAATGATGAATAGCAACGACTATAAGGAAAGGTTTAAAGCTGAGTATTATCAGTTAGAGATTCGAGTAAATGGATTGAAGAAGATACTTGATAAATGGGATAATGGAGAATTAGATTTTACTCCTACTTGTCCAAGAAATACATACAATAATCAGTTTGAATATATGGTTAATTATATGACTGTATTAGCTGATAGGGCAGCTATGGAAGGCATTGAACTGTAAAAACGTAAATTCGAAATTCTTTTAAATCGAAATAGAGAATATATAAGTGTAACAAGGCGATAGCCTAAAATATAAAGTTTAAAATTCAAAGTTAAAAAGGAGAGAACATTATGACAACAGAAAAGATGACAATTCACAAGGCACTTGCAGAGTTAAAAATCGTAGATGACAGAATTATTTCTGCAATCAATGGTGGTACTTATTGTGTAGCAAACAAGCATTCCAATGAAAAGATTAAGGGTGTGCCAGTTAAGGAATATGAAGGCGTTATGCAGGGCTACTACGACAAGGCAACAGACCTTATTAAAAGAAGAAATGCAATCAAGAGAGCAGTTGTTTTATCAAATGCTACAACAAAGGTTTCTATTAATGGTATTGAATACACAGTGGCAGAAGCTATTGAAATGAAGAATCATGGTGTAGAGTTTGATGAGAAGATGTTAGCCGCATTAAAGAAACAGTATGATAAGGCACAGGCTGAAATCCTCAAACAGAACGGTGATGACCTTGAAAAGAGAGCAGAACAGTATGTAATTGGCATTTACGGTTCTAAGGAAGGCAAGACTAATACAGATGATTTCGAGAAGACAAAGAAAGATTTTATCAATGCAAATTCATATGAGTTAATTGATCCTATTAAGATTTTAGACAAAATTAATACATTAGAAGAGAGCATTGCATCTTTCAAAGCAGAAGTAGATGCTTCACTTAGCACATCAAATGCTGTAACAGAGATTGAAATTAACTATTAAAGAGAGAATAGTTAATTAGAAGTTATTCACTGTTTACCGAAAACTTTAAACTACAACTCATCAGTCTTTTGCAGATATAGACTTATGTAAAGCTGAAAAAGAAATCTGCAAAATAATAAAAAATGCAAATTATTGAATTGATAAAAGATGATTAATTTATATGATTTGTATAATTTCAACTTACTACAGTACATAATTCGGCAAGATAATGGTGAAACCATTGGCTGATATGTATAACATCAAATATGAAATTATACTTTAATTATCAGATTGCCTACGATAATGATAGGTGTGTGCTGTAAAGTTTAAAGTTGTAAGACTCAAATAACAACGCTCAGAAGTTCAAAGTTTAAATTATGAGTCAAAGTTAAAAGAGTAAATAGTAAAGTTGTAAAGATTTATCAAAACCTTGATATACAGTTTAGCATAGTTGTATTTGGCTGTAAGCATCTGCAAGGCTGGTAAATGGTGAATAATTTTATATAAAACCTTGGGTGTTTTATGGAGTGTTTAAGCACTCCACTCTTCAAAGAGTGTGATTTATATGTTACAGGAATATTCGAGAGTAATTAACTTGAATATTCCATTAAACATCCAAGTGAAAGGTAATCCCAAAGGTTCACAAAACAATTGGATAGAGGCTATGGTTTTTAGCCGTTTATCAAATATTTTGATAATAAATGGTATTTTTTAAAGCCAATGAATCTGACATTTCTTGGTTGTGGAGGTGAGATTGTGAAATACAACATTAAAACAGTAAGAACATTAGTAACAGATAACAAGAAAAACTTTAGAGTTGGTGAAGATATTGCATTTACGTTATTCAATAAAGTGACAAATCATCATGATCACTACATAGGAAATATTGTAGAAATGACAGACACTTCTATTAAAATTTCTAATATTGAAATTGATAGATATCATGAAGATGGCGAAATGATTATTGACTTAGAAAATATTGAATCCAATAGCTGTAATTATGTGTATTGTGATTAAAACAGAGAATATATAGTTGGAGGTAAGAATGTGATATATACAAGTTATTTTGCAAAACTTAAATCGTTACCAGATAATATAATTCCAATTTCAATTTGTGGAAAAGCACCTAATTGGTATACAGGCTTGCAATATAAAAAGCTTGCACCAAAATATGACTTCTTTATGAAGTGGAAAGAAAATCATGATAATGATTATTATATAAAGTGCTTTAATGAGCAGGTATTAAATAAATTAAACGCTACTGATGTTGTCTTAGATTTTTCAAGAATTTGCTATAGATATAATGTTGGAGAAAATGACATTGCTTTGATTTGCTATGAAAAGCCTACAGATTTTTGTCATCGTCATTTAGTATCCGATTGGTTAAATAAAAACGGCTTTAAATGTGATGAATATTTATTTAGCAAGTAAATCTAACTTATCTATGATTCCTTCGAATCACAATTTCCAATAAAAATGAAAATCAAATAGAGAATAAACATATAAAGGAGGATTTTATGTTTGCAGAATTTGAAGATGATATACAGTTTTGGGGATGCAATATTCCGAATGAAGTGAAAATGGTTATAGATTCAGCAAATGAAAGTGTAGACAAATCATTTGATAATGAAGATCAGAAACAAGCTTATCATCTTGGCGTAGAAAATACATTGTCTGTATTGAAACAGTTGCTTGATGAAGGGTTAAGTAGAAATAGCATTACATTTTATTATCCAAACGCAACTACAACAGAAGAAATGGATATAGAAGATATTAACCAATGGCTAGAAACATTACCATATAAGTAAATCACTGTTTCATTCGGATTTTGAGGAGGTGAGAAAGTGGCAGATTTTAGATTTAATGAAGACTTTGCAAATAATTGGAAGTCAGGGCAGACAGTTACTTGTGAAGAAAAAGGAGATAGTTATTTAGTTGATAAAGTTGCACTTATTAAAAAGGAAGAACTTCTGAAACATGGTGAATTTATCACAATGAATGTTCAGATATTGGGACATATGGAATCAAATGGTGTATTTATGTATAACAGAGATTTTCAACCAGGAGACACAGTACAACATTTCAAAGGTGGTTTCTATAAGATTATTGCCATTGGGATTAATACAGAAACAGAAGAAAAGATGGTTGTGTATCAGAGCTTAAAGGATCAGAGAGTATGGATTAGACCATATGATATGTTTATCAGTAAAGTGGATAGAGAGAAATATCCAAACGCTTATCAGCCATATAGACTTATCAAAGTAAAGATTACTGCTTAGTAATCAGTCTTGAACGATTCAGTTCAAAAATTCCAAAAATCAAAACTGAATAGGGAATATAAATATGGGTGGAAGAACAGCATACCCTTGGGTTTTTATACCCAAAAATCACTGATTATACATAGATGTTTACATAAATTAACTTCTGTGTTCCAGTCGCAAGACTGTTCAAATATAGTTATCAAAAAATTTTATTACATATTATAAGGAGGACATTTTTTAAATGGCAGAAACAAAGAAAAAAGGAAGATTATTTGATTTACCTGAAACAAAGGGTGCATTCCAGTTAAAGGGAGTTGTATCTGGTATGGAGAAGGATACGGCATTTAAGGAAATTAAGACCAAGAGTGGTAAGCCTATGAGAATGCTTAATTTTGGTACAAGTTATCTTGATGGTGAGACATTATATGTCAATCTTCAGGGAATGGAGCAGGAGAATGTTTATTTCTCTAAGAGAGCTGAGAAGAAGGGCGAAAAGGCTGATACTGTAAAAGTACCTTGGGCTGATAGATTCTCTTATAACCGTGAAGGCTACCGTATGATTGGTAAGAATATTGGTGTAAAGAAGAAGGTTGATTCTGAGGGCAAGACAGTTAATGACAAAAAGATTCTTACAGATTTTGATGCTTGCAAGGAAGTTAAGGAGAATCTGAAGGACGGTACAAGCGTATTTATTCGTGGAAATCTTGATTATAGCAGTTTCACAGATGATAAGGGCAATAAGAGAACATCTACCAAGCTTGTTCCAAATCAGATTTCACTTTGTTCAGAGGTTAACTTTGATGATGAGAAGTTTGAGAAGCAGAACGATTTCAACCAGGTAATTATTTTCATGGGTATCGAGCAGGAAAAGGATGATAACGATAAGCCAACAGGTAGATTCATTGTCCTTGCGAAGATTGTTACATACAGCAATATTGAGGATGTTCAGTTTATTATCGAGGATAAGGCTCTCGCTAATAAATTTAAGAAGTCACTTAACCCTTACAATGCAATTAAAGTAAGTGGACATATGGTTTCTTCTACTCAGACAGAGACAGTTACAACAGATGATGATGACAATTGGGGTGAAGAGGACAGCATGGAGAAAGTATCTGCACCTACAAAGAGAGAGCTTATTATTACAGGAGCAAAGGGTTCTTCAATTGATAAGGAACTTTATACAGAGGAGAATGTAACAGAGGCTATTGCAAAGATTAAGAATGCAAATAAGGCAGAAGAGAGTTTTGGTTCTGATTCTAATGACGATTGGGGAAGTGCTGATGGTCTTGACGGATCAGACGAGGATGAAGCTTGGGATTAATCCTTTAACAACTAGAGAATAACTAAGTGGAACGTCAGAAATGGCGTTCCAACAAATCAGATATTAGGAGGAATTAAATTTGAAAACAAGAGCAGCAAATAAAATTCAAACAAAATTAGTAACATTATTATACGGTGCAACATTCAGTGGAAAAACAACACTTGGATTACAGCTCGCAGATTTTAAGCGAAATGACGGTAAGCCGTTTAGAGTTGCAGTTGTAGATGCTGAAGGTGGCGGTGTCGATGATGCAGTTGATGAGTTAGAGGATAGAGGAATTGATACTAGAAATATTCATATCTTTTATACTCAGAGCCTTCAGGAGCTTACTACAATTCTTGACAAGATTAAGAACCATGATACTTTCTATGAGTTTGACGAAGATGGAAATGAAACAGATGAGCCAATTGTAGATGCGGATGGAGAAGAATTTTTCCCAGATGCAATCCTTATTGATGGAACAACTATTTTCCGTTTAACAAGTGAACAGGGATTATTAGAATTATCTAAGAAGAGAAATACCATTAAGGCTGATAAGGACGGGCTTGTAGGAGCTGAAAGATTTGTTAAGATTCAGGGAGCAGATCTTGAGTTTAAGGATTATAAGAAGTTGAACTATTCTGGTCAGAATCTCGTACTTGACTTAATGGCAATTGGTATCAATGTTGTTCTTACAGCAAGAGAAAAAGATGAAACGGTTCAGAAAATGGATAAGAATGGTCAGCAGGTATCAGTATCAACAGGAAGAAAGGTACATGATAGTTTTAAGGGATTAGATTACAATGTAAAGACTATTCTTCATATGTACCAGGATTCAGAAACAGGTCAGATTTGTGCGGAAGTTGTAAAGGATAGAACAAGAGTACATAAAGCTGGTGATATTCTCGAAGATCCAACACTCCTTGATTGGCAGACAGTCATTGATAAGAATGTTGATAAGAAGGAATTTGTATTAAAGAATGACTTAGATAAAGCCGTAGAGACTGAGCAGGAGATGTATGAGAAGGAAGCAATGGAACTTCATAAGTCATTAAAAGGTGATACAAATGCAGCAACAGAGTCATCATCTGACGATACAGATATTGAAGCAATCAAGAAAGAGATTATTGCTAAGAGAAATGCACTTCCACCTACAGAGAAGAAAGCAATGAAGGAAAAGCTTGAAGCAGCAGGACTTCCTACAGCATATAAGAATGTATCTGATGTTGAGATTCTTAATAAAGTATTAGCAATGTTTGATTAAATTTGGATTATGTAAAGGTAGGATTATGGCAAGATACGCAGGTAATAACAAAAATGGTGTTAAAAGAAAATGTGGTTGTTGCGGAAAAAACCTTTATATAAACAAGAATAATATTGACGATGCAATCTACTATGATAAAAAAACATATCATAGTAGTTGCTTTATCAATATATGTCAGAAGCGTATTGCTAATAAAAGGGCAGATGTATCAGCGAAATGGACTTGGATATATGACCACATTGATTCTATAAAAAAAGATACATATTCACATCTCGCAGTAGCAATAGAGCAAGATGAGATATTTGAATTTATTAAAGAAGCATATGATTTGACAATTATCCCTACTACCGTATGGCAGAAGTTAAGTAACATTTATAATGGAACTTTTAAATGGATGTCGGTAGGTATTCCACCTTCAGACTTACTTGATATGTGGCAAAGAAAAATAGATATGCTTAATGGTATTGCGAAAAAAAATGAAGTAAAAGGTATTCATATGCAGCCAGAACAACGACTTTCGTATGATTTATCCATTTTGGTTAATAAATATGACAGTTATCTAAGGTGGAAAGAAAAACAGAAAATACTTGAAGCTGAGAAAGAAACAGAAAAATCACAGAATATTGTCAGTCAATCAATTGGTTATACTAACGTGTCCAAAGATAGTAAGGCTGATACAGATGATATTTCAGGCTTAGTGGATGATATTTTTGGATAGGAGATAATATTGGATAATGAACATGAATTAAAAGATTGTAATGTGCAAGCAGAAATCTTGTTTGTTGGTTCTATAGCAAAGGACTTGGACTTGATTGTAAATTACAGCACATTTATGAGAAGTAAGTATGATTTTTCTGATCCTGCGACAAAGTTCTTTTATGATAATCTTGAAACTTATTTTCTTACATTTTCACAAACATTAGATGAAACAAAAATGAATGTGTTTATGAGTCAGAATGAAGAACGACTTAAATTATATAAACAGTATAAAGGTTGGAAAACACTTCAAAGGTTTATGACCTTGGCAGATGAAAATGATGTGAAAAATTATTTTGATACTGTTAAGAAATATTCATTAGTAAGAGAGTATGGAAGAAATGGGTTTCCAGTTGAGAGAATATTATCTCATAGAAACTTTGATAAAATGTCACCAAATGACATTTACAGAATTATCCGTACAAAAGCAGATAAGATAAATACTGTGATTAATGCTGGCGAAGAAGCTGTTGAGCTTACTGATAAAAACTCATCTCAAATCGACAAATATCTTGAAAAGCCAAATTTCGGCTTACCCTTCCCTTGGTACATGTATAACGAATTTTTTCTTGGTCTTAGAGAAACAAAGGTTCTCTTTGAAGGATTCCTTTCTAATGAGGGTAAAACAAGAAAACTTGTACTTTTAGCAGCTTATGTAGCACTTGTGCAGAATGAGAACTTTTTTCTTATGAGTAATGAGATGGACGAAGAAGATCTTCGTAGTTGTCTTATTACGACTGTTATTAACAATAAAGAGTTTCAAGAATTGCATGGCGTACATATTACAAAGCCTGAGAAAGAGATTGTATTAGGTGTTTATCATGATAAAAATGGTGACATTATCAGAAGAAAAATTGACGATAATGGTGTTTATCTTGAAAGCAATGAAGATTACATAAAGAGAATAAAAGATACGTCAGAGGAATATTGGAATGTAAAAAAAGTTACAGATTGGATTGATAGTAGTGACCGTAAGGGTAAAGTTATGTTTAAAGATGTTGGAGATGATTATAGCCCTGAGAGAATTGAATTTGAATTGCGTAAAGCAAAGATGGTTCAGAACATTAAATATTATGGTTATGACACGTTAAAAGGTTATAACACTGATGATTGGTCACAAATTAAACAATTTGCAACTAAATTGAAAGAATTAACAAAAGAACTTCGTATGAGTGGATATGCAGTATTCCAGTTAAGTGATGATACGGTGTTTACTGATATTTTTAGTTTGAGCAGTAATAACATTGCCAATGCAAAGCAAATAAAGCATGTAGCTGATATTTTGAATATTGGTAAAAAGTTAAATAAGGAAGAATACCATAAATATCAAGTTGTTTTAGAATGTGATTCTTGGGGTGAGCCAGTGATGGAAGATTTGGATTTAAGTAAACAATATTTTTGTATCAAACCAGATAAAAACAGAGCAGGTAGTAAAGACAAGATTATGTTATTTGAGATTGATTTGAACTTAAATATTTGGAGAAATATAGGTTATATCATTAAAAAACCAAAAAATAGTGACTAATTGGAGGGTGGCAGCTTGGATGTAAAAGAGTTGAAGAATTATATATATGAAAATAATTATTGTGAACAGATATTAGAATCCGTTGGTTGCCACCATATCAAATATCATTCAGTTGGAGCATATTGGACTGCTGGTAATCCTGATGGAGATAATAAAGGAGCAATTATTTTATATAATAATGAGTCCCTTATCTGCTTGAATAAAACTCGACAAATGATAAAAGGTAACAGACAAACAGATATTATTGATCTTGTGTGTTATGTCAAAGATCTTACATTTCCAGAAGGATTAAAGGAAATATGCTCAGAAATAGGAATGTCTTATTATCACGATTTTGAAGAGGATATTCCAGATAGTTTTAAAATACTGAAAATGTTAGAAGATATGGATTCTAATATATCAGAAGAAAAAGAAAAGCCATTACAGCCTATTTCGGAGAAAATACTTTCGTATTATAAGCCTTATGTAAATGATTTATTCTACGAAGACCATATAGATTATGAAACACAAAGAGAGTTTGAAATAGGTTTTGATGAAGAAACAAACCGATACACAATTCCTATTCGTTCTGAGTTAGGAGATTTAGTCGGTGTAAAAGCAAGATATTTTGATAGAAAAGTACCTGATGGAATGAATAAATATATTTATTTAGAACCATGTGCAAAATCAAAGATTATATATGGATTGTATAAAACTCTTCCTTATATAAAAAGGACAGGAAGGATTTATGTTGGTGAATCTGAAAAATTTGTTGAACAAGCATGGAGTTATGGTTATCAAAACACTGGTGGTACAGGTGGAAAGGAACTTTCACAATATCAAGTCGATATGTTAGTTAGACTTGGCACAGATATTGTTATTTGCTTGGATAAAGATGTAAAAAAAGAAGAATTAGAGGAACTAGCAGAAAGATTTCCTGATGGTGTTCCACTTTATTATATGTTTGATGAAGATAATATTCTTGATGAAAAAGAATCCCCAACAGACGATCCTATTAAATGGAAACACTTGGTAGAGAATAATATATACAGATTAAGATAGGAAGGTGTGTATTTGAAGTACAGATTATATAAAAATAGCGACAATAACACTTCCAATGTATTAGAGGAAGTTTTAAGAAATAGAGGAGTTGATGATTATGAAAAATATCTCAACTTAGATGAAAGTGTTTTAATTCCATACGAAAATTTGGATAACATGAATAAAGCAGTAGAGTTATTTATGAAACACTTTAATAACAAGGATAAAATTGAAATACTTGTTGATGAAGATCCAGATGGTTTTTGTTCAGCAGCCATGATGTACTCTTATATTAAGAAAATGAATGCGGATTATCCAGTCAATTACATATTACATGCAAGAGCAAAGGCACATGGATTAGATGATGATATTGTAATATCTAATGATACAAGATTATTGATTATCCCTGATTCTGGCACAAATGACACAGAACAGTGTAAGGAACTTTCAGAAAAAGGAATTGATGTACTTATTCTTGATCATCATGAGTCAGAAGAAGAAAATCCATATGCATTGATTATAAATAATCAAATGAGTGACAATTACTCTAATAAAGATTTCTGTGGAGCAGGTGTTGTATATAAGTTTTTACAAGCGTTGGATACTGAGACATGGAATGAGTTTGCAGATGACTATTTAGATTTATGTGCATTAGCAAATATTAGTGATGTTATGGATATGCGTTCATTTGAGACAAGATATATTACAAATCTCGGATTACTCAACATTACAAATAAATGTTTTCAAGCACTTATTAAGGCACAAGATTACAGTATGAATGGTAAGGTTAATATCCATAATATTCAATGGTATATAACACCAATTTTGAACGGAATGATTCGTATCGGTTCAAGTGATGAAAAGGAATTATTATTTAGAGCTTTTATTGAAAAAGATGAGTTCTTTGAATATAAAAAAAGAGCCACAAAGAATAAACCAGCAGAAACAATTCAGGAAAACATTTATGATAGAGCTGCTAGGCTTTGTAAAAATGCAAAATCACGACAAGATAAAATGAAAGAAAAAGGTGTAAAAGCCATTTCAGAAGTCGTAGATGACCTTCCAATTGATGACAAGGTTATTATGGTTGATGTATCTGAATTACTTGATAGTGGATTAACTGGTGTTGTAGCGATTAAAATTGCAGAGCAATATAATAAACCTTGTATTCTGCTAAAAAAACATTTTGATAAAAAGACAAAAACAACTGTATTTGGTGGTAGTGCAAGAAATATTGATAATAGTCCAATTGACAGTTTTAAAGATATTGTTAATTCAACAGGATTTATTAATGGTAAAGGTCATGCAAATGCCTTTGGCATTGTAGATTTACCAGTTGATGATAAAGAGAAAGCAATCAATATGATGAACAGTATTCTTAGAGATACTGAATATGATTCTACATATCGTGTAGATTTTATCTTAGACATTAATCATGTCACAATCCCTTTAATTATTAAGTTATCACAATTTGAAGATATTATTTGTCAAGGAATTGATGAACCTATGCTTGCAATAGAGAATATATCATTGACAAGAGATTGTTTTGAAGTATTTGGCAAGAATGAAGACACTATCAGTTTTATGGTGAATGATATTAAATACATTCAGTTCAAATGTAAAGAAGGTAATCAGCTATATGATTTTCTTCAAAACGCATGGGATGATAACGATAGTATTACATTTAATATTGTCGGAAAACCTTCAATAAACGAATATAACGGTATTAGAACACCACAGATTATTATCGAAGATGTAGCTGTTATTAGTATAAATAGTAACGATGAAGACGATGATTGGTAGGAGGTGAGTTATGTATAGTTCATTACATAACCATACATATTATTCATTACTTGATGGATATGGTAGTCCAAAAGAAATGTTGGACAGAGCAAAAGAAATAGGGTTAAAGGCATTTGCTATAACTGAACACGGAAATGTATATTCTCATATTTATTTTGATCTAATTAAAAAAGACTATCCAGATATTAAAATGATATATGGATGTGAGTTATACGAATGTGAAGATATCACTGTTAAGGATAAAGACAATAAATATTTTCATTTGATTTGTTTGATAAGAAATGAGCAAGGTAGAAAAGACTTAAATAAGGTTATTACAAAAAGTAACTTTGAAGGGTTTTATTTTAAACCACGATGTACAGTAGAAGATATTAAACCCTATGCTGAGAATTTTGTTATTTCTTCTGCTTGTTTAGCAAGTAAGTTAGCGAGAGAGTCAGATTTTGAGAAGTGTATTGAATATGTTAATGAATATAAAGAAGCTTTTCCCCATTTCTTCCTTGAGATGCAGTCGCATTCTCATCATGATCAGTGTTCATATAATCAAAAAATCTTAGAACTTTCAAAAAGAACAAATACCCAATTTATCATTACAACAGATAGTCATGCACCTAAAAAAGAAGATTTGTATTATCAGGACAAGCTTATTCAGATTGGTAGAAAAAGTAGCAACAACGACAAAAATGCTATCGAAAATAGTGAGGTGTATGAGGGTTGTTATATGCAATCTGAAGATGAAATCCATGAAATTATGGATAGTCAAATTGGATATGAAAATGTATGTCTTGGATTGGAGAATACTAATAAGGTAGCAGATTTAATTGAAAATGTTGATATGCCATTTCAGAAACCACAGTTACCTACATTCCCATTGCCTGATGGATATAGAGATAATAATGAATTCTTATGGCATTTAGTTAGACAAGGTTGGAAAGATAGAGGATATGACAATCTCAGTGAAGACGAACAGCAAATAAGAAGAACTAGGCTGAACTACGAGATGGGTATTATTCATTCAATGGGGTTTGATGGTTATTTCTTATTTGTATGGGACTTTATTAAAGCTGCTGAGAAACTTGGAATTGAAGTTGGTAAAGGAAGAGGAAGTGCAGCAGGTTCTTTAGTTTGCTATTGTTGTCATATTACAGATATTGATCCAATTAAATATGGACTCATTTTTGAGAGGTTCTTAAATCCTGAACGAGTAGGACTTCCTGATATTGATACAGATGTTGGTAATAGAGATGCAATTATTGATTACCTTGTAGACAAATATGGAGAAGAAAGAGTATGCCAGATTATTAACTACTCTTATATTACTCCAACGGTAGCAATTACTGATGTTGGTAAGATACTTGGATTTCCATATAATCAGATGCAAAAACTTTCACAGAAATTTGCATTCGATAAATGGGATGACTGTATGAAAGCAAATCCAAATTTACTCGCAGACAATCCACAATATGCTGATTTGTTTGATATTGCAAAGCATTTAAGTGGTCGTGTTAAAACAGTTTCTATTCATGCTGGTGGTGTTGGAATCGTTGATACAACAATTAATGACTATATGCCAATGAAAATAGGAACTAAGGGTGAGCATGTAATTCAAGTTGATAAACATTATGTAGAAGACATTGGAATTGTAAAGTTTGACCTTCTTGGAGTAGCAACACTTAATCTTGTGAAGGAAATTAAGGATGACTTACATTTAGATCCTTGGGATTATGATATCAATAATCCAGAATTTGAGAATGACAGACCTACATATGAATTATTAGCAAGTGGTAAGACTAATGGCGTATTCCAGGTTGAATCAGCAGGAATGAAAGATTTGCTTATTCGGTTAAAACCAAAACTTGAACAACTGGACTTTGAGGTTATATCTGTCATCTTGGCATTATATAGACCTGATAGTATGGGAGCACTTGATGAGTATGTTGAAATGGCAACAGGTGGAAGTAGACCACCATCAATTCATCCAGATATGGATGAAATTTTAAAAGACACAAATTACTGTATGATTTATCAGGAACAGCTTCTTGATATTGTTAAGAAGTTTGGTGGAAGAACATACGGTGGTGCTGACTTATTCCGTAAGGCGATTGGAAAAAAGATAGTTGAATTAGTACAGAAAGAGTCAGAAATTCTTCGTGGTGAAATTGTAGCAAACGGATATTCTAAAGAAATTGCTGATAAAATTGCGAATGAATTATCACAAAAAGGCGGTTATCTATTCAATAAATCGCATTCATACAGTTACGCAGTTCTTTGTTTCGAGACAGCTTGGTTCAAAGCTCATTACCCAACTTACTTTTTCAAAGCATTGTTCAATCAGAATAAAGATAAAGCAGGTGCAATTAATAAGTATATTCTTGATGCTAGGTATTTTAATGTGGATATTATGCCACCGAATATCAATCATTCTGGAATGAATTTCACAGTTGATAAAGATAAGGTTCTTTTTGGACTATCTGCTATTGGTGGAATTGGTGAATCACTCTCTAAGCAAATTATCGAAGAAAGAGAGAATAATGGTATATACAAATCGTTTAATGATTTGATTCAGAGACTTTCTTTAGGTAAGGCATCTGTTATTGCACTGATAAAATCTGGTGCAATTCCTTGTAAAAATAAGCGTGAAAAACTTATATCATATCTTAAATCAGAGTATCAACCATTAAAATTCTCAGAAGTTCAATCATTGCCTACCTATAAGAAACTCGAAGAAGATTGGAATATTGACTTAAAGAAGTACGTAATTCCTTCATCTGGAAAACGAATTGTATATGACAAGGAAGCACTACTTACTGAATATAACAGATTGAAAAAGATACAGTTTGAAGAAAATCAGAAGGTAAGATTCCAAAAGTACATAGATGATAACAAAAAATATCTTGAAGACGAACAGTTTTGGGAATTCCAAACATTACAAGTATTTATCAATGATAATCCATTTGATGCAGCTTATACATTCTTGACACCATTTGAGGATGTACCTGATGGTGAGAAATGTACTTTAGTTGGAATTATAGCAAAGGTTCAAAAGAAGAAAGATAAGAATGGTAAACAGTTCGCATATATAAACATCTATTCAAGTTTTGGACTTGTTGAAGGAATTGTATGGCATAGTCAATTAAAAGAATATGAAGATTTAGTAAAAAAAGGACAGCAAGTAGCAATTCTTTGTAAGAAAGATAGCGAAGAAAAGGTAATTGTAGAAAAATTAAAGCCATATAGTAAATGGCTTGAATATGTGAGAAAGAAAGGAGTATCAGTCTAAATTGGATGAAGATGAGATTTATAAATTCACAGCGATAATTACATATGAGCAATACTATTCGGATGATTCAACGTGGGGTGTGTTTGGATTTTCAACAAAAGATGATATTCCATTCTTTACAAAATCTACAAAAACATTCGATCCGTTTGGTGATAATAATTCTGCAAATGATACTGATGATAGAAAAATGAGTAAGTTAGCAGGAAAGATGCAACATTTAGTTGTGGGTGGAGAATATGTGGTTAAGGCGAAATATAAAAAAGATAAAAAATATGGCGATCAATATACACCGATTGCCATATACGCCATTATTCCACAAAGCAGAGAAACACAGCTATTATTTTTGAAGTCAATGATTCCTGAATGGATGGCAGATAATTTAATAAACGCATATCCAAATGTAGTTAATGATGTAGCGAATGGTACATTAAAAACTATTGATTACAGTCTTGTAAAAGGTGTTAGAGAAATTACTTGGAATAAAATCAAGGAAAAAATCATCAATAACTATCTTATTTCTGACATTATCTCAATGCTAAAACCAATTGGTGTTACTTATGCAATGATTAAAAAATTGCTTTCAGAAGAACCAAATCCAGTTTTATTAAAGCAAGAGTTAGAAAAAAATCCATACATCATGACAAAAATTGATGGGATTGGGTTTCGTAAATGTGATGATTTAGCACTGAAGTTAAAACCTGAACTGATTGATTCTACACAAAGACTTGTAGCTTTTATCCAATACTATTTCAAAGATCTAGGAGAAAGTAAAGGTCATACATGGTGTTCTGAAAAGATTTTAAGGGCAGCCATAAGTAATAATATATACGAGTGTTGCAATAAGGTTGATTGGCTATTAGAAAATAATGACTTTCTTCATATTGATAATGGTCGAATTGGTCTGAAATATTATTACGATATTGAGATGCAGATTTATCATTTGATTCTGAATAAATCTCAAATTGAAACAACAATCAATATTTCTGATGAAGCGATTGATAAAGCAATTAAACATGCGGAAGAAGAACAAGGATTTGATTATGTGGTAGAACAGTTAGACACGATTCATAAGAGCTTACATAGAACTGTTAGTTTGATAACTGGAAAAGCAGGAACTGGTAAAACATCAATAATGCGAGCAATTGTTAAGGCTTATATGGAGAATAATTATATGATGACAGCTTCAGCACTTTCAGCAATGGCAGCTCAAAGAATTACAGAAGCAACAGAATTCCCTGCAATGACTATTCATAGAACACTTGGATGCCAAGGTTTAAATGATTTTACATACAACAAGGATAATCATTTGATTACAGATGTTGCATTTCTTGATGAGGGAAGTATGGTTAATGCCAGTTTATTTTTACATTGGCTTGAGGCAATTGGAGATAATACAAGAATTATTATTTCAGGAGATCATAAGCAGTTACCGCCTATCGGTTTTGGTAACGTGTTCTCAGATTTAATTGAAATGTTCGATGAATCAGTTGTGAGTAAGTTAATAAAACCTATGAGACAGGCAGAAAAATCAGGCATTCTTGTTGATGCAAATAAGATTCGTGAGAATATAAATCCTATATCTGAGAAGTTACAGCCACGAATTATTCATGGTGAGCTACAGGATATGTATTATATGTTCCGTACAAATCGACAGTCATTATTTAATATTGCTATTAAGACATTCATTAAATCTGTTGAATCAGATGGAATCGACAATGTGGTTATTGCAGTACCTCGTAGAAAAGATTGTTTGAATAGCACCAATGAAATTAACAAGGTTATTCAAAATGAATTACTTGGTGATGTTTTAGAGAGTATTGAAGGTTTTGATACAACTTTCAAACTTGGTGCAAAAGTCATGCAAACAGTTAATGATTATGACAAAAATGTATTTAATGGCGAGATTGGTTATGTGACAAAAATCAGTGAAAGATATGATGGTAAGAAAAAGGAAGAGTATTGTGAAGTAACTTACACTGATATTTTTGGAAAAGACAAAATTATTGAATACACAAAGAAAGAGTTAGCTGCTTTGGATCTTGCTTATGCCATGACAGTACATAAATTACAGGGTGCTGGTCGAAAGACAGTAATTGGTATTATTGATAATACACATCATCAACTTCTTGATAACTGTATGCTTTACACATTGTTAACTAGAGCAAAGAAGAGATGTTTATTATTAGCTGAACCAGAAGCATTTTTACAGTGTATTAGAACAAGTCATAACAATAGAAATACTTGGATGATGTTAGAAACAGAGAATAATACAGTAGAAGAGTAATTTGAATTTCTGGAATTCCTATAAATAGGGCGTTTCAGAGACTCAAAAAGCCAAGGAAAGACGGATTTCTTGTTAGTCATTCTTTGGAAAGAAAGGAGAGAATAAGTAAATGAAAATGCTTGTGTTTTATCGGTCAAGAGAATATACAAATGCAATTATATCTTCAACAAGGTATAAATTGCAAAATATGGATATTGCAAAAGGTCTTGACGTTGATTTTATTAATTTAGATAAAAGAAACTACATTAAGGTATTGGCTCAAATGGAAGAATTGCCACGCTTTGTATATATTTGGTATGACGAAGAAAAGGTTACAGATTATATCAATGAAACATACCCATCAATAGAAGTCTTACATTTTGATGTGGAAAATTCAGTCGAAAAACACAATAGTGGTTTTTATGGATATACGACAAAAGAATATAAGTTAGCAGACTTAATGCTTCAGAAATTTAAGGATAGTCTTGTAAAGAAAACAATGTATCAGGTTGATTCTTTATATAAAATTTCAAAAATGGACATGGATGATATGGATATAGCTTGTTCAAAATATCATTCATTTGAGACAAGGGAGGAAGCAAAGCAATATTGTATTGACTGTCTTAAAAAGGAAATTGATACATTAGAAAATAGAATTGATATGTACCAAAGCAATATTAAGTCTTGCAAAGCTGATTTGAAAAAGAAAAACACACTATTAAAGAAATACGATATTAAAGCAAATTAAACGATGGATTTGCTAAGGAGGGAAAATACATGAAATATAAAATTAGCAATATATACATAAATGTAAATGGTGAAGATATTGCTGTTGGTGTTGTTCTTGGAGAAGAAGATAAACCACAGTCTCCATTTAGAACGGAATATGTTACAAATTCAGAGTATGAAAGTGGGTTAAAAGAATTTCGATACGGTAAACAACAAATTGGAGATTGTGTTTATCATTGTATAACACAGTTTAAAAATTTTACTGCTACATGCCCAATAAAACAGAAGTGGGTTGATGAATTAGAAAAAATGGGATACGACATATCAAAATTGAAATATGAAATTGCAGAGTAATCGACATTTCTTGGGAAAATTAAGAAGGAAAATGAAAATGACAAATTAGCAAAATTGCTAAGAGGATTTAACAATGCGAAATAGATAAAATAACAAAATAGGAGGATTTATGAGTTCAAGAGATAATTCATATGCAAATACAGACAAAAAGACATTATTTTTATCTGATGATGTAGACAACGAATCTATTGGTAAATTAACATGGAGCATTTTACAACAGATTCGAGAAGACGATGAGAAAGATGAAAAAGAGAAAGATTATAAGCGTGAACCGATTAAACTATACATCAATTCGTATGGTGGATCTGTTTACGATATGTGGGGACTGATTGATGTTATTCTCAATAGTAAAACACCAATCTATACATATTGTACAGGGTATGCTATGAGTGCAGCTTTTAAGATTTTCTTAGCAGGGCATAAAAGATATTGTTACAAACATTCAACATTTATGTATCATCAAATGAGTTGTAGATTGTCAGGAAAACTTCAAGATATTGAAGAAGACAGAGAAGAGATGGACGATCAAAATACACAGATTGAAGAATATGTAATCGACAGAACAAATCTCACAAAAGATGATATTAAGGAGATCCGTGAAAAGAGAAAAGATTTCTATATTCATTCTGATAAAGCAGTCAAGTATGGAATTGTTGATGAAATTTTATAAAGAATAGAGAATAATACAGTAGCAAGCCAATTTCTCGTGGGAGGTGAATCATGAGTAAATCGAAGGAAGAAATAAAAAAAGAATTATATGACTACTTTTCATATATGCAGCAAGAAGATAATAAATCACTTCTGGGTGGTATGGCTTGGGACGACATTGCTTGGCATATCAAATATGCAGAAGATAATGGAATATTAAGAACACAACTAGGTTTTGATTTTCCTAAATTGCTTGGACATCTGATTATTGATGATGAAACATATGAAAAGAAAAAGAGAGAATATACTGAAAGTATTGAAACTTATAGCCATAATGCAGACTTGTTAAGGGCTAATAAATGGAAATATAAGTTGGTCGATGATTCAGTAGAAAGCAGATTACATTTAGCTGATACATATACTCAGTATGCAGAAAATTGTAAAGAATTACTAAAAAACTTAGATGTGTATCACAAAGAATATTTGGATTATATGAAAAATACTAAACAAGAATCGACAGTTTCTTTGGAAAAATTAAGGAGGTAAAAATGAACAAAATAACTATTAATGGTAAAACAATCACATGTTCAGGAACTAATGTGGTCATCAACAATGGAAAGGTTATTGTAGATGGTAAAACAATTCAAGAGTGTAATAGTGGTGATATTAAAGTAACCATCGAAGGAGATGTAAACAAAATTGATTGTGGTGGATCAGTAGAAGTTCACGGAAATTCAGGAAGTATTGATTGTGGTGGCAGCTGTGAAGTCAGTGGAGATGTCAAAGGAGATATAGACGCAGGTGGCTCTGTAACTTGTGGTAACGTATTAGGTGATATAGATGCTGGTGGAAGTGTGAGATGTAGAAGATAACTGGTTGATGAGAGATAGGTTAAGCGATAGATTCTTAAGAAAATTGAGGAGGTAATAAATGAGAATAGCATTAACAGGTCATAGACCTCAGAGATTAGGATTGCCAGATGATGAATTAGATATTAAATGGACAAGAATTGGTCATTGGATTTTTAATCAAATACTTGATGTATCTGATGTTTATTGTGGTATGGCAAATGGCTCTGATATTTTAATTGGCTTAAATACTTGTGTTATTAAGGAGAGCTACAGAAGTATTTCTGAAGAATTTGAAAAGAATAGAGATTTAAAATTACACTGTATTTTACCTTGTAAAGATTATAATTCATCAAATAAATATTACAACAAGCTCAAAAATGAAGCTGACGAATGGGTTGAATTATCAGATGAATTCTATAAAGGTTGTGACAATGTGAGAGATCAATATATGGTTGACCATTGTGATGTACTTCTTGCAATTTGGGATGGTAATAAATCTGGTGGTGTTTGGTCAACAATTCGTAAGGCACAGAAAGCAGGTAAGAAGATTATTTACTGCCCAAAAGAGATTTTAGAAGGAGAATAATATAGTAATAAGAAACCATTATTTCATGTGGAGATTAGGATCAAAATATGACATTAGATAAAGAAACGATGAAAGTAAGCACAGCATTAAGAATTGCAAAACAGTATTATCCACAGGATAAATTAGAACACGCACTTAGAGTTACTACATATGTATCAGAAAATATCTTTATTCCATACGATTTAAGAAATGAGTGTGTGGCTTTGGCAATTATGCATGATCTTGTAGAAGATACAAATTTTAAATCATCTGGTTTGCCAGATAATTTCAAAAACGCATTATTACTCTTAACTAAACCAGACGATCTTTCGTATGATGAATATTGTCAGAGGTTTAAGAAGTATAACACAAATGATTATTTGTGTGCATATTGGGTTAAATTAGCCGATATGAAAGATCATTTGTCACTAACAGATACACTAACAGATAGGTTAAAAGAAAAGTATCTAAGTGGATTGAGATATTTATTATAGAAAGGGGTAAATATGAAAGTAATTTTACAGTATACAGATTGTATGTCTGATGATAAGAATATTTTTGGAGTATTAGCTAGAAACAATGTAGAAGTAATTGAAACGAAACAAGGACAGTTTTCAGTTTATCCACTTGTTACAATTAGAGTCAAAGATACAGATACACTCAACAAAATTTTAGAGCAACTAAATGAGAAATCGGTTTATGGAGTTAGAATTGTAAAAGTAAAATCAGATAAATCATTTGTTGAAAGATTAAAGATGATGTTTGAGTAATTTTGAAAAATAAAAAAGGAGAATACATTAATGAAAAATATCGCAACGACAATTGCTTATGCATCTGCATGGATTGCAACATCAATAGCAGTAATTTTTGCAATTAAATATACAGAATCTGCTTGGTGTCTCTGGGCGTTATTGTTTCCTGCTTGTATTAAAGCTAGTGTTGATATTAGTACGAGCAATGACGGTGATGATAACGAAGAAGATTAGACTATTATTTCATGTGAAAGGAAGAGATAGATATATGGGAATAAGATATATGTGTAAAGAAAGAGAAGATAATTTAATTGACATCAATGTATATGGTCATGGATGTATGGAAGGACTATATAACTGTGAAGGTAGATTCAATACAAAACATGTTTTTAGTGATGGATTCAACCCTGATAGTGGTTGGTATCGTATAGCTGATTATAGAGTAAATGACTTGAAAGTTTTTAGGAAGAAAGGAATTAATATTACATACGATGATAGTTGTAAATACGTTAAAGAATTAGTAGAAAATAATAAATAAAAATTCACAGGAATCTAAACTTTCATTGAAATTGGAGGTGGAAAAATGAAAGAATATACAGCAAAGTATTTACGAGTAACGATACACGATAATGATTTTTGGTACTCATTATCATTACTTGCAGATATGTTATATGAAATATTTATTGGAGAAGGTCGATTCCCAGAAGAAGATGAACTTCCGTTACTGAAGAAATATATACAACCATTGTGGTTTTCATTGCATAATTTAGATTCTATCGTGAGTTGGAATAAAAATGCAGTTGGATTTAAAGAAACCATAGAAAAGCATTTTGAACCAACATTAGAATTTGTAGATTATGTTGATATTCCAGATTGGGATAATGATGAAAGCGTTTATATCCCAATGTTTAAAAATGCAGAAATTATAAGAAAATGACAAAAGATATTTAATTAGATTTTTAGAAAACAACGAAAGGATTTAATAAAATGAAATATGATGAAATCAAAGTTGGATCTATGTATACATACGATATTAATTCTTGTATGCCTGGATTTAAAATTGGAGAAGGATTAATAGTTGATAAATATATAGAAGGAAACACAAAAATGTGTGTTATTTATAATAAAGAAACGCATAAAGTCATATATCGTTCATGTAATGTTGTTCGTGAAATTTTAACATAGTCATAAAAAGGATGTATAGGTATGAAGGCAGGAGATAAAGCAGTTATAAAAGATAATTTATTTGAAGAACTCTGTAATTCTGGATTTGACACAGAAGAAAGTAAAATATTAGCTCAAAAATACGTGAGAACGATACAAATAGTTTCGTATATATGGACAAGTCAAGATAAACAGTTGTATGTGACTATTGACTCAGACGTAGAGATCCCTATACAGTGCATAGAGATAATTCATTAGAGAAATATAGAAATGAAACTATCAATTAGAAATGGTTTCGGAGTTTTTTAAGAACGATCAGGGCGGTATTATAAAATTTGGATAATATAAAAGATAAAAATATTAATATTTATTGTGGTTGTTACAGAAATACAATTATCAAACAACAATCTACAATAAAAATAATTTTATACTTCAAATAAAATGTTTGGAATTTAATGGTAGTGGAATTTTCGATTGCGGAATTAAAGAAGAAAATAATATTTGTGTTTCTTGTAAAGGAGCAGGAAAACAATATATTGGAACAATATAACAGAATGATTTTTCATATGAAAATACATTAGGAGGACTAAATGAAACAGGCGAGTATTCCTTTATATATAAGGTTTGGAGAAATACCAAATGATGAATCGAGTAAAGTACACAAAGGAGATGCGATTATTAGAGAGGAAGGAGGAGTGTCTGTATGGAGAGCAGTTGAGTCTAATGGATTGTATTATCCTATACTCCCAGAAAACCCCAATAAAAATGCAATAGCGGATTATTTTGTTTTATTATTGGAAAGTGATAAAAACGTTTATTTAGTAACGGGAGATGAATTGTTCATTGAAGGTGCCGACAGAGAACCTTTGTTAAATAATGTAAAAATTATTAAAGAAATCACAAAATATTATAGAAAATAATTTGAATAAAAATATAGGAGGATAAGATGGAAACAATCACAATTTTACCAGAAACAACAAAGAATCCAATAACGCTAATGGGAGCAAGAGCAGGATGTTGTTGGAATGCTAATATATCAGATGATGAAAAAAATTATAAGCGTGGTCTTGATTGTATCAAATCAGGTCATGGAAGAGTAATGGAATATCCAAATGTTGAAATGATTATAGATGGATATTCAGCTCGTACAATTCGTGAATGGTATACTCACGTAATTGGGGCTACAAAACTTCAAGCATCAACACGCTATATCAACTATGAGAATTTCGATTATGTAACTCCTGCATCAATTCAAAATAATGAATATGCATTTGCGCAATATAAAAGCATAATGTCAAATATTTGTTACGGAATAAAAGAATTAGAAAAATGTAATATCCCAGGAGAAGATATTGCAATGGCATTACCTCTCGGTATGTCAACAAAAATTGTTGATAAGCGTAACCTTAGAAGCATTGTTGATATGAGTAGAGTAAGGATGTGTAGTCGAGCCTATCATGAATACAGAAAAATGTTTAATGATATTTGCAATGCATTAAGAGAATATTCAGATGAGTGGAAGTGGATTGTAGACAATTTATTCCATGCAAAATGTGACGAAGTAGGTTATTGCACAGAAACTAAGTCATGTGGTAGGAACCCGAAAATGAACTAAATGTTCGTTTCATAGAGAGGAGGAATTATGAGAAATCCGAATAGATTATATGACTTTTATAATGAAGTAACCCGTCTACATATGACTTATATGCCTGATTATAGAGCAGGGCAATTCTGGTTGAACTTTCTGTCGTGGTTGCAGAATGAAAAGAAGGTTGATGGTTTCTTCCCAGAAGAAGATGAGTTGCTTACATATTTGAAAGAATTTTGTGGAGAAAAAAATTAAGATGCAGTACATATTATCAGAAGAAGAAATGAAACAAGGCTTTCCTCTGCTTTATAGTTATTCGACAGAGCTTCCGATGGAAGAGGCTTTTGATGAAGAAAAGAATCTGAATAACCAAGGATTCTTTACGTATATGGAAGATATAGGACGAGGACAGTGCAAAATTACAGTATTTATTAAAGATAATTAGGAGGGATTGAATGGACAAAAGCGATATTGCAGAAAGAGTGAAGCTGCTTAATAAAGCATCTGACGCTTATTATAATAAAAACAGTCCAATTATGAGTGATTATGAATTTGATTGTAAATTTGATGAATTGAAAGAATGGGAACGAATTACAGGGATTGTGTTAGCAAATAGTCCTACTCAGAATGTCGGATGCAATGTAGTGTCTAAATTAGAAGAAATTACTCATTCTCATCCGATGTTATCACTCGATAAAACTAAATCTACAGATGATTTAGTGAAGTTCTCTAATGGTAGAGATTGCGTTCTTTCGTTGAAGATGGATGGATTAACGGTTTTAAACACGTATGAATACAATTCATTAAAACAAAGTGAAACAAGAGGAAATGGCGAAATAGGAGAAGTCATAACACACAATGCGAGAGTGTTTGAAAATTTTCCAACACAAATACACATTGATACGCCTTTTGAAGTTGAAGGCGAAGCCATTGTAACAGTCAGAGATTTTAAAGCAATCAATGATCCTCTTGTTGAGAAAGCAAAGCGTGAAGCTGAAGAGTTAGGTTTAACTGGAAAAGAATACACAGATTACATAAGAAATAATTCTTTCGCAAATCCAAGAAGTTATGCTTCTGGTTCAGTAAGACAGCTTGATAGTAAAATTGCAAGAGATAGGCACATTCATTTTGTTGCATGGAAGATTCCATTTGGTGTATCAACATATACCGAAGGATTCGGAATTGCGGAAAAGCTTGGATTTGAGGTAGTCCCATATGTTACATACAATAGCTCGTCAGATGATATTGGAGAAAAAATTGAACGATTAAAAGCTATTGCTGAAGAAAAATCGTATCCGATTGACGGCTTAGTTATTTCTTATAATGATGTAGAATACGGCAAATCATTAGGTATAACAGGGCATCATCCAAGACATTCACTGGCTTTTAAATTTTATGATGAAGAAACAATTACAACATTAAGACATATCGAGTGGACAATGGGAAAGACAGGAATTTTAACACCTACTGCCATATTCGATTCAGTAGAAATAGATGGGACAATTGTGAGTAGGGCATCCGTTCACAATGTATCAATTTTGAAAAAATTGCAACTTGGAATCGGTGACGAGATTGCTGTAATAAAAGCAAATCAAATCATTCCTCAAATTCGAGAAAACTTAACAAAAAGTAATACTTGCAAAATTCTTGATAAATGCCCGATTTGTGGTAAACCTACAAGAATTGTTAAAGAGAATGATTCAGAAGTTCTTATGTGCGAAAATCCAAGCTGTAAGGGTAAGCTTTTAGGTAAGTTGGTTCACGCAGCAAGCCGAAATACATTGGACATCGAGAATTTGTCAGAATCAACTATTGAAAAATTCATCAATCTTGGTTGGTTAAATTCAATTCAAGATATTTACCACTTATCAGACCACAAAAATGAGATGAAAACCTTGGATGGGTTTGGTAAGAAATCGGTTGAAAAACTTCTTAATTCTATTGAGAGATCACGCAATACATCTTTAGAAAGATTTATCTATAGTTTATCAATTCCATCAATCGGAAAATCAGTAAGTAAAGATATCAGTAAATTATGTGAAGAGAATTTTAATAATTTTATTGGTTTGATGAAATCTTCACCAGAAAAATTATTAACCATTAATGGTTTTGGTATTACGATGATGAACTCAATGACAAAATGGTGGTATGAGAATTCGTTGTGGGTATATGAATTATCAAAAGAGTTTACTTTTGAAACACCTAATGTAGTATTAGAGGAAATTCCAAAAACATTAAATGGTAAAACATTTGTTGTAACAGGTTCTGTCAATCATTATAAAAATCGTGACGAATTGAAAGCCGATATAGTTACTCATGGCGGTACAGTAGTAGGATCTGTAAGTTCTAAAACATCTTATCTTATTAATAACGATATCAACTCAACATCATCTAAGAATCAAAAAGCAAAATCTTTGAACGTTCCAATTATCTCAGAAGATCAATTCTTAGAAATGATTCATTAATCTTTGTTTTCAAACAGAGAATATATCTATGTAACAAATCAAACCAAAATCCATTATACAACAGAACAAGGAGAAATAATGAAAAAACGTATAGCAATTTTAGTATGTTTATTTGCTGTATCATTCCCTGTCGTCCCCATTTGGGGACAAGAGAGTAGTGAATTAAATTTAACGGCAGGAGCAACAAAACAAATTGATGATATTTTACTAAATGACATATCAGATTTTAAATTTGGATGGACAAGGACATCATCTAATGTGAGATCACAGCCAGATATAAATTCTGAGATAGTTATGACATTATCGTTTAATGAAAAAATAATCGCTAAAGATTATAACGACAAATGGAATTATGTAATTATTAATAATCAAACGTATTTTATATGGAAAGAGTTGGTTTCAGAAATAGAGTGTGTATCGTATACACACAAAACTCCATATAACAAAATTAAGAGTTATATGTCTTATAAGTGTATTACAAGTAAATCTAGTGACCAATATAGACTTCAACAAATTGCATATACAGGAATGTATGGAATTAGACAAGTTAATGGGCGTTTTTGTGTTGCAGTTGGTAGTGCATATACTACACAAATTGGTCAGTATATTGATTTAGTCCTTGAAGACGGTGCTGTAATTCCATGTATATTGGCAGATTGTAAAGCAGATATTCATACTGACACCAATAATATATTAACCAGTGATGGATCATTGGCAGAATTTGTTGTCGATATACCAAGTTTAAGCAAAACAGTTAAATACACAGGTGATATCTCAACCACATGTGAAGATTGGGAAAGTATGATAACAGAAATAATAATTTATGATAAAGTGGAGGGATTTAAAAAATATGAATAAAGAATATGTATTAAATTTAGACAGTCTTACAGACTTAAATAATTTTGTCATAGATATATCATCAAATATTCCATGTGATGTAGATGCAAAATCTTATCTTGGATTAGTCACGATTTCTATTCATCCTGTAACGGTAGTAATTAATACCGATAATGAGGATTATATCAAAAGATTCAACGAAATTTGCAGCAAATATAAGATTGTGGAGGAATAAACATGAATTATTCGCAGGTTATTGACTTAGACAGTATTAGAATTAGTGACTTCTTAAACGGAGATTTTACGGAAAGTAAAACGGCTGTCATTGAAGATGGACACATTGTACAGATTTTAGATGAAAGGTGGAATTTATAATGCTTATTTTAATGGGAAGAACTGCATCTGGGAAAACATTGGTGAGAGATAAGCTTGTAAAAAACCATGGATTTAATAGTGTCGTAACTTATACTACAAGACCAATGCGTAAAGATGAAATTCCTGATGTTACATATCATTACATTTCAGAAGAAGATTTTTTGCAGAAAGTTGAAAGTAGTTTTTTTGCAGAATGGAAGAAACACATTACTACTGAAGGTACTTGGTATTATGGATCAGCAAAAGAAGATTGTGAAAAAGCAGACGAAAACTCTGTGATTATTCTTACACCTGATGGTATCAGAGATATTCAAAAATTAGGATACGATGTAACGGTTATTTATTTATATTCAAATATTTCAACTATCAACAAAAGATTAGTTGCTCGTGGAGATAAAAAGGAAGAGGCTGAAAGACGTATCAAAACTGATATATCAGATTTTAAAGATGCAGAAAGTCTTGCTAACAGGATTGTTTATAACAACTTTGATGAGAATATTGATGACGTGGTAAATAGCGTATTGTTTCATTATAGAAAGGCGTACAAATGAAAAATAATGGCTTAACAATTTATTTAGCTGGTAAAATGGCAGGATTAAGTATAGAAGAACAAACAACATGGAGAAAATTTGTAGCAGCAGAATTGGACAAATATTCAGATATGGCAAATTATAAAACTAATGTTATTTCTCCATGTGATTATTTCAATTTTGAAGAACCAAGACACCAAAACGAACAGGAGGTTATGAAATTTGATCTAAACTTAGTTCGTGGCAGTGACATTGTTATTGTAAATACAAATGGATTAAATACAAGTATTGGATCAGTGATTGAAGTATATGAAGCATGGGAAAATAATATTCCTGTGATTGCTTATGATGAACGAGGGGATTATAACTTAATCCATCCATGGTTAAAATGTTGTTTTACAAGAGTTGAATCGTGCGTAATGGATATGTGCGAATACATAAAGGATTTTTACATGAGATAGAAAGAGGGTGAATGAAATTAATTTTAGTGGAATTACAACAACACATCAGTTAGCAAGAGAATTGTTATCAAAACAAGATGAATTCCTAACTGTAACCGTTGGAGACAGAGAATATAGTATTAGTCATACTAAATCAGTCAAAACACACGCCAATATTGATGATGGTGTTTTGCATAAAACTTTAGTGTGTAATGAAGATAAATTAGGTGGAAATATTGTGAGGTAAATTATGAATAATTGCAAAACATTAAATTTTGAAATGCATTTTTTCTCGAACCGTGAAAGAGAATTACTTATTGGATTAATCTGTAATGAACAAACACACATGATTGTAAAAGATTATACTAAATATGAATCTGATGATTATAAAGAACTTGAAAAATTAAAGGTAAAAATTAAAAATATGTGAGGAAATCATATGCCAGATATTACAATGTGTAGTAGCGAAAATTGCCCAATGAGAGGTAGTTGTTATCGAAGTAGAGCCAAACCTGATAAGTTACAAAGTTGGACAAACTTTGAATATTTTTGTAATGAGAATAGTGGATTTGATGAATATATAAAATACAATAAGGAGCGTAAAAATAATTGAGTACATATGAAATCACATGTGTGACAATTTTAATATTTCTATTTGTTGGTTGGATTCCAATTAGAATGCTGTATGGTGATGGTATTAAAGATATAATTCGTGAAATTAACAAAGGGAAACAAAATTATAACAAAAATAAAGAGGATGATACGAAAGGTTGATTTCTTATGAAATCGAGAAAGGAGATAAAATTTGTACAATGTAATAAAAAAAGATGGCACTATAGAACCTTATAATGAGCAGAAGATTATTGATGCTTGTAACAAAGCTGCTAGACGTGCTATGTATGAGTTGTCAGACAATGATTATGCACAAATTTTAAACGATGTATTAGCAAAAATAGATGAAAGTTACGATGAAGATACAGATATTGAAATTTACGATATGCATAACATTGTAGAATCTGTTTTGGAAGAAGATTTTCCAATGGTTGCAAAAATGTATAAGGAATATAGAAACTACAAAAAAGACTTTGTACACATGATGGACAAAGTATATGAACGTAGTCAGTCTATCAGATATATTGGAGATAAAAGCAACGCTAATACAGACTCAGCATTGGTAGCAACAAAAAGAAGTCTTATTTATAATGAATTAAGTGGAGAATTATATAAGAAGTTCTTTTTAACTCACGATGAGAAACAAGCTGCAAAAGATGGATATATTTATATTCACGATAGGAGCGCAAGACTTGACACATTTAATTGCGATTTGTTTAGAGTTGGCGAAGTTATGAAGGGCGGTTTTGAAATGGGTAATATTTGGTACAATGAACCAAATTATCTTGATACCGCTTTTGATGTAATGGGAGATATCATTCTTTCAACAGCCGCACAACAATATGGAGGATTTACAGTTCCAGAAGTTGATAAAATTCTTGAACCATATGCAAAGAAATCATACTTAAAATATAAAGAAGAGTATTTAAAAATAGCAACAGAATTATTATCCGATGATTTCACCAAAGATGATTATGTTCATGTTGATTGGGAATATATATCAGATAATTTGGCAAGCGTATATGCGACAGAAAAAGTTCAGCGTGATTTTGAACAAGGATGGCAAGGCATAGAAATGAAGTTAAATTCTGTCGGATCAAGCCGAGGAGACTATCCTTTTGTTACGATGACACTTGGATTAGCAACATCCAAGTTCGGCAAAATGGCAGCTATTTCACTTCTTAAAGTTCATTCTGAAGGACAGGGAAAGAATGGATTCAAACGACCTGTGTTATTTCCAAAGATTGTATTTTTATATGATAAAAATCTTCATGGAGATGGTTCATGTAAATATCCGAGTGCAGATGTATTTAATGCTGGTCTTGACTGTAGCAGTAAGACAATGTATCCAGATTGGTTATCATTAACAGGTGATGGATATATTGCAGAAATGTATAAGAAATATGGAAAAGTAGTATCTCCAATGGGCTGCCGAGCTTTCTTATCTCCATGGTATGAAAAAGGTGGTATGCATCCAATAGACGAAAATGATAAACCAATATTTGAAGGACGTTTTAATCTTGGTGTTGTTTCTCTTCATCTTCCTATGATTCTTGCAAAGGCTCGTAGGGAGTCTAAAGATTTCTATGAAGTTCTTGATTACTATCTTGAATTAATCCGTGGATTACATAAAAGAACATATGATTATATTGGTGAATTAAGAGCAAGCGTAAATCCAGTTGCTTTCTGTGAAGGTGGTTTACTTGGTGGTAATTTAAAGCCAACAGATAAGATCAAGTCAATTCTTCCACCAATGACAATGAGTTATGGAATTACTGCATTGAACGAATTACAAAGACTTTATAATGGCAAATCTATTCGTGAAGATGGACAGTTTGCATTAGAAGTTATGCAATATATCAACGATTATACAAATCGAATTAAAGAGGAAGACCATATTTTATATGCAATTTACGGCACTCCTGCCGAATCGTTGTGTGGTCTTCAGATTGAACAGTTCCGCAAGATTTATGGAATTATTGAGAATGTATCTGACAAACCTTATGTAAGTAATTCGTTCCATTGTCATGTATCAGAGCAGATGTCACCTATTGAAAAGCAGGATAAAGAAGGACGTTTCTGGAATTTATTTAATGGTGGAAAGATTCAGTATTGCAGATACAATTTAGGATATAACAAAGAAGCGATTAAAACACTTATTCTTCGAGCAATGGATAAAGGTTTTTATGAAGGAGTAAATCTTGCTATGTGCTACTGTGAAGATTGCGGATATCAGCAAGTAGAAATGGATATATGTCCTAAGTGTGGTAGCAAGATGATTACTAAAATCGACAGGATGAACGGATACTTGGGATTTACAAGAGTACATGGTGAGACAAGGTATAACGAAGCTAAGAATGCAGAAATTGCAGATAGAGTTTCAATGTAAGGAGCGTGGTTCATATCAATTATCATAATATTACACATGATGATATGAACAATGGAGATGGTTTGAGAGTCGTTTTATGGCTCTCAGGCTGTTCTCACCATTGTTATAATTGTCAAAATCCTCAAACATGGAATCCTGATAATGGCATTCAATTTGATGAATTAGCAAAACAAGAGATATTCAACGAACTGTCTAAAGACTATATATCAGGTATTACCTTCAGTGGTGGCGATCCACTACATGAAAATAACCTTGATGAAGTCCTCAAATTAGTCCAAGAAATCCGTATTTCTTTTCCTGAGAAAACAATATGGTTGTATACGGGGTATGCATGGGAACAACTTGTATATAGTAGAATGCCATCAGGTGTAGGAAAAGAAAAAGAGTTTTTAAATTGGAATCGAAGAAATGAAATTATTTCTAATATAGATATCTGTATTGATGGAGAGTATGTAGACAATTTAAAAGACCTTACATTGAAGTGGAGGGGTTCAAAAAATCAACGAGTAATTGATGTGAAACAATCTCTCGCTCAGAACAAAGTAGTTTTATATTGTGATTAAATGAGAGAATAACAAAACCAAGCGATCATCATACCACCTTTCACAGTAGTATATGCGGCGGGTGGGAGATGATGCAGAAAGAGAGGATTGGAAGAAGAAGATATGTTTTGCTCAGAATACGAGATGACGGAATGCGGTACAAAATTATGTTGCCATGATTGTGATAATGAGAAATGCGAAAAAAGATGCACAATCGAAAAAGCAGGATGTGATTGCTTATGCGAATCAGAGCCAGTTCCGTTTGATGAAAGATACACTGAAACACAGATAAACTGACTTTTAACCGAGAAAGAGGGGAATGGTCATCTCATGAAAAATATAATAATGGATTTCGGTCTCTATTATGAAATTGCCAAAAAGAAAATCAAATTAAAACTATGGTCAGCCGAGTACTCAAAAGGATATTTATATTTTTTCCTGAACAATGTCGCAGATGTGACGGAAGAACAGTATAACGAGTACTCAAAGATGATCGATGAACTTTGAGAAAGAGAGGGGAAAAGATGGAAGATTTATATAAACTAAAGAAAGGTGACAAAGTTCTTGTCGAATGTACTGTAGAAACAGTATTCGTACAAAGCGGAATGGTAATGGTTACAACAAGGGATTGCGACAATGGATTCGATGCTTATATCGTCTAGATCAAAGAAAAATAAAGTTATGAGATTTTTATTATTTTTTCTTGGAATCATGATTGGTGCATTTATTGTAATACTAATTTTATATCCAATATTAGGTGATACGATCAATTATATTCAAGATTTGAAAAAGAATTAAAAGATATGGAGAATAAAGAAAATGGAAACAATTAAGATTAAATATTTTGATAACGAAATTGATAGAATTGAGAAAATCAGCAAAGGTGACTGGATTGATCTCAGAAGTGCTGAAACAATCCATCTGAAGAAAGGTGAGTTTCATTTGATTCCGCTGGGGGTTGGAATGAAGTTACCAGACGGATATGAAGCTAATATTGTACCGAGAAGCAGCACATATAAGAATTTTAAAGTATTACAGACAAATTCTTTTGCGGTAATTGACAACTCATATAGTGGAGATAATGATCAGTGGCTTTATCCAGTAATTGCTATGGAAGATACTATTATAAACAAGAATGACCGCATTTGTCAGTTTCGTATTAATAAGATTCAGCCTCAGATTGAGTTTGAAGAGATTGAACATTTAAATGATGTTAATAGAGGATCGTTTGGTTCTACTGGAAAGGCGTAATATGATTAAACTTTCACCCGAAGAAAAATTCAATTTAACTATCAATGAAGCAAGTGCTTATTTTAACATAGGAAGAGATAAATTATATGAGCTTGCAAAAGAAGAAGGAAATATTTACACGTTGCATAACGGCAAAACAATTCTATTTAAACGTGAGCAATTTGAAAAGTATTTAGAAAATAAATCGTACATATAAAAATTTGTAAAAGACCAGACTTTGTGATATATTGTTCATATAGGTTTGGTCTTTTCCCATAGAAAGGAGTAACAAATGGGTAAAGATTTAAAAGGTAAAGAGCTTGGAATGGGTTTAAATCAAAGAAAAGATGGTAGATATCAAGCAAGATTTACGTCTGTAAATGGCAAACGTAAAGAAAAAAACTTTGATAAAATTACAGAAGCTCGTAATTGGCTAACAGAAGCCAAATACAAAGATAGTCTGTTGAACAATTGTAACATGACTGTTGATGAGTGGTTTGATTTTTGGTTGAATAATTATAAAGAAGGGATTGTTGCAAATAATACTAAAAAAAATTATTCCAATCGTTACAAGAATAATATTAAAGAATATATAGGTAATATACCTTTGGTAGATGTAAAGAATATAAATTGTCAGCAAATATTAAACAAAATGTTTGATGACGGAAAATATTCTTATGGGACAATGGAATTAACGATGATAACGCTTCATGCTTTATTTAAAGGAGCTGTTGAAAACGGTTACATTATTCAAAATCCTGCTGACAATTTAAAACTAAAAAAACGAAACTTGGATGATGATGAAAATAACCGAAGAGTCCTTACAAGAGACGAGCAAAGAGATTTTATTAAATATGCAAAAAAATCTATATATTATAATGCTTTTTCGCTTGTTCTTGAGACGGGATTGCGATGTGGGGAAATTGGTGGATTGCAATGGTCGGACATTGATTTGGATTCTGGTTTTTTATATGTAAAGAGAACATTATTACAAGATAGTAAAAAAGGTGGTTTTTATTATGGAATTCCCAAATCAAAAAGTAGTAAAAGAAAAGTTCCACTAACAGATGAAGCTAAAAATATACTACTAGATCAGCAAAAACTTCAATATAAATTAAAACATCAAAGTTCTGAATGGCATAACGAATGGAATGATTTAGTGTTTTCTACAATAAATGGCAATCCGGTTGGTGCATCTACATTTAGAATTACAATGATTCGTATTGTAAAAAATATCAATAAGGATAGAGAGGCAGATGCTCTTGGAGGTGAATATGAAATATTTGAACATTGTTATATGCATTCATTAAGGCATACTTTTGCTACAAGATGTATAGAAAAAGGAGTACAACCAAAAACATTACAAAAGATACTCGGGCATTCATCTATTCAAGTTACAATGGATTTATATGTACATGTCACAGATGATCATATGTCAGAAGAAATAAAAAAAATGAACGTTGCAATATAACAAAATAACTGGTGCAAAATTGGTGCAAAATTAAAAAAATATAAAAATAAGTAGGTTAAACCATAGTAAAATCAATGCTTTCAAACATAATGATACAGATTACGCGAAGTGATTCGTGACAATGGGGTTGCTCGCAGAGCGTGCAATCTATTGTATGAAAAATAAAGAGACTGCCGTACCGGTGTCATAAATGACCGGTACGGCAGTTTTTGCATATATGGAATCAGAGAAAGACGGAATTCTGAAAAAAATAGTGCCAGGATGTAAAATATATGTTAAAATACATCTGAAAATGAGTGAAAGAAAGGTGGTGTGGCAAATGCAGAGAGTAAAACAGCATAAGTGGTTTCTGTTTATCCTGATTGGATTTATCGTAATATCTTTCTTTCAGTTTTTACCGCTGACAGATACACTGCATTTGTATGAAAAGACACCGCAGAGTTTTGAACTGACCGCAGGCGGGCTCCTGAAGTATGGAATAGAAGGACAAAATGCAGACCAGGCAGGGGAATGTGAACTAGAAGAATATCACACAGACCGGTTGACGGGACCGGAAATAGCAGAACGTCAGGCATGCGGTCTCCCGGAAGAAACACCGGCGGCTACACTGGCGCGAACGACACAGAGTGAAGCTGCGCTGGGTGAACAGAATCAGAGCCGTTTTCAGATGTTACGGTTTTTAGTAGAAGTATATGTACTTTTAATGATCCCGGCAGTTATTCTGCATATGGCACTAAAAAGATTTAGCAGCCATATGATCATACTGTGGCAGAATATAAAATACATACATCTTGTTGATGGTAAGAAGGCAAAACGTATTCCTGTAATTGAATAAAAAGATGATATTACAGGAGGCGTATTAACGTGATAGAAAATAGAATAAGTGACAGAGCAAAAATATTACTGATCGATGAGGATACAAGCATTTCTTATCTGATCCGCAGGGCAATGGAAAAAGAAAATTACAAGATTTATATTGCAGGAAGTGGAAAACAGGGAATGGAGATGAGTACCGGTGTCTGTCCGGATCTGATTCTGATGGATAATAAATTTTCTGATATGGAAGGGATCACCTTGATCCAGTGGTTCAGGGAGTGGACGGATTGCCCGATTATAATCCTGTCGGAACGGAGCAGCTACCTTGATAAAGTGGAGGCATTATATGCCGGAGCAGATGATTATATGGTAAAACCGTTTCATGAGAAGGAACTTGCGGCACGGATTTTTTCCGCATTACGCAGAAGAATTTCGGCAGGTGCGCATACATATTACGAGGCAGGAAATCTTAAGGTTGATTTTACAAAAAGACAGGTTTTGCTTGGAGGAACGGAGGTTCATTTTTCACCGGTGGAATACCGGATCATAGAAAGTCTTGCGTTAAATTCTGGTACGGTTGTAACATATCAGATGCTTTTGGAAAAAATATGGGGACCATATGCAGAGCAAAACAGCAGGATCCTTCGTGTCAATATGACGAATATCCGGAAAAAAATAGAAAGTTCTCCTTTAGAACCGGAGTATATTACAACGATCCCGCGGGTAGGATACCGGATGTTGGAGAGTCAGGCTGAGAAAGGTGGCATGCAGATGCTGGAAAATCAGACTGGCAGAAACATGAAAGTGATGGAAGGTCAGAATATCAGAAATGGTATCCGTATGATGGCATAAAAATAAGCTGCACACAGAGGTGTGCAGCTTATTTTTTTCTGGATGTACGATAATCTTTTGACTGACAGTAAGAATCGTAAATTGCGTAAACAAACCCTCCGATGATAATGCCAATCCCGATGACAGAAAA
>ERZ779705.373-NODE-373-length-42611-cov-3.533955_pt1 | contig 42611 bp, 49 predicted proteins | sample MGYA00511385_ERZ779705 | MGnify/ENA primary metagenome ERZ779705 (study PRJEB29588, sample SAMEA2145301) | human gut metagenome | biome: human gut; feature: human-associated habitat; material: faeces | place: Denmark | collected 2008/2010 ... | reverse complement strand
GGCTAAGGAGGCTGAGGTAACCGCTAAGGATTCTGCGGGTACTGCAGTATCTGCGGCTAAGCATGCTGATGCTGTCAAGACAGAGAACCAAGCAATCCTTGAAGAGGCTCAACAGCTACAAACCAATATTAAAACCTCTGAGAGGAATGCTTATGATAATGCTGTAATTGCTACTCAAAAGGCTGATGAAGCTAAAGTGTCTGAGGAGAACGCTAAGGTCTCTGAGGAGAACGCTAAGGCTTCTGAAGAGAACGCTAAGGCTTCTGAAGTCTCTGCTAAGGCTAACGCAGATAGAGTAGAAGAGATTGCAGGGGTCGTTGTCCCTGTTGCTGATGAGATCCGTACCGTAGCTGAAAACATTGACCATGTAGTTACTGATTCTAGAAACATCAATAACATTAACATCGTTGGTAATGACCTTGAGGGTTCCATTAGTACCTCCATCTTTGAGGACTATGGTGATCTAGGTAATACTGGGGGTTCCCTTCCTATTATTACTGGCGGTAACATCAAGAATGTGTCAGATAACATTACTGAAGTTAGGCAGGTAGGCTCTAACATTGAAGATGTTAAGAAGGTTGCTACGGAAATCAACAAGATTCCTGAAACAATCACCACCATGGAGGGCCTAAAGGCAGACTCAATTTCTGCTAGAGATCTTGCTAAGGATTGGGCTAACAAGACTACGGGTACTGTGGATGGCTCTGAATACTCTTCTAAGTATTATGCTAATAAGGCTAAGGAAAGCGCTACTGAAGGTGCTACCACCCTTAATGAAATCACGACCGAGGGTGCTAAACAAGTAAAATCCATCACAGATACCGCTTCTACTGAGCTTGGTAAAATCACTAGTGAAGGGGGAAAGCAGGTTGGTCTTGTGAGTGCTCAGGGTACTACCAGTGTTAATGCTGTGAAGGCTCAACAGACGACTAGCGTTAATGCAGTTACTGCTGAGGGCACTAAGCAAGTTGGTAGTGTCACCACTGAAGGCGCCAAGCAGGTTAACTTAGCTAAAGCTCAGGCTACCATTGCTACACAGCAGGCAACCCTTGCTACGACGAAGGCTAGCGAGGCTGAGGATAGTGCTACTGCGGCTAACGCTGATGCCACTAAGGCTAAGGCTAGTGCCACCAATGCGGCTAATAGTGCAAGCACCTCTACTGCTCAGGCTACTGCGGCTAGCAATAGTGCTAAGGCGGCTAAGCTCTCTGAGGATAATGCGGCTTTGTCTAAGACTGCGGCGGGTACCTCTGAGACTAACGCTAAGGCTTCTGAAGTTGAAGCCAAGAAACAAGCTGATCTCGCTAAGGGTTATGCCGACCAAGCCGCTAGTGGCCAGATTAACTCTGACTGGGCTGAGACTGACAGTACGTCTAAGGCGTTTATCAAGAACAAGCCTACGCTTGGTACGTTGGCTAGTAAGAACAGTATCGCGTACGCTGAGGTTACGGGTACTCCTGATCTCTCCGTGTATGTTCTTGGTAGCACTCTTACTGCTGAGCTTGCTAAGAAGGCTAATGCAAGTCATACTCATACGACTGCTCAGGTTACTGGTCTTGATACTGCTCTGGCAGGTAAGGCTCCTACGAGCCATACACATACGTCTGCACAGATCACTGATTTGACGACGAAGTTGAATGCTAAACTTGATGTTGCTACCTTCAACGGTTATATTGATTATGGAGATTTAGGTTCTTAACATGGCTATTAAAGAACGAAAACAAATTACGGGCACTGAAGCCCAAATCAAGGGCTATGCAGGGCACAATGGTGTCCTAGCGTATGCTACGGATACCAAGCATCTGCATGTTCTTAGTGGTACTGCAGGGACGACTACTAAGCTCGCTAATATGTCTGACATCCCTGCTCCTGTGGATATCTCTGGTAAAGCTGATAAGACGTATGTGGATACTGAGCTTGCTAAGAAGCAGACTAAGGGTGACTACGCTACTAACACTGCTCTTACTCAAGGTCTTGCAGGTAAGGCTAATAGCTCCCATACGCATACTAAGAGTCAGATTACGGACTTCCCTACGATCCCTGATGCCATTCTTAAAAAAGGCAATAGAGGGGCTATTGCAGGTTATGAGCAGTGGACTAAAGTAGGCACTACTACAACTCTCAATGTTTCTAGTGGTGATTCGTTGCTGATGGAAACTGCAGGTGCGGCGGCTACTATCACTGTGCAAGCGAGCGCTATTAATCAAATAGCCACTAAACTTGTTTGGGTGTCTAACTCTAATAAGAGTATCACTATTAAAGGTAATGTCGGATGGTTTGGGGAAAAGGTACCCACCCTTAATAAATCTACTGTCGTGTTGCTGTTTTTCTTTCATGACGGGTATACTGACTGTAGACTTATTGGGCAGTGGGATTGATTAACCATGATTAGATACACGTATAAAGATAAGAAGTACACTAGTCTGTACACTCTTCGTCAGGCTATTTGGGATAACGACCACACTATCTTTGGGGATCTCACTGACGAGCTTAAGACGCGCTTTAGCATCACCGAAGAAGAGTACGATCCTCGTGATGAGTGGACTGATAACCAGTGGGCGGACATGATTCGTAGAAAGCGAGACGCTTTGATCTCTGGTACTGACTACTACATCCTCCCTGATTATCCTGAGATTACTCCTGAGGCTCTTGAGGCGATTAAGGTGTACCGACAGGCACTCAGAGATATCCCTGAGCAAGCAGGGTTCCCTAGGAATGTTAAGTGGCCTGTAGTTCCTGCTTTCATGACTAGAAAGAGTAGTAAGCTAGGGTTAGCTAAGGCTAGTGGGCTAGCTAAGGTGGGGATCTAAGATGTTAAGGGATTCATTAACAGTGCATTCGATAAGAGTGGTACTGTGGAATACCTTGGTTTTAAATTCGATAAATCCGATGGTGAGGCACTAATTAATATTATGGAGAAATACAAAGATGATTGATGCTAAATGGGAAGATAATGTTTTTATGATGGCTAAGCATAAACTTCTTGAAGCTATTGAGAAGCGTAACAAGGAATCTTACCATACTGAGGGAGACATCCGAGCCTATAAGGATGCCCTAAAGGCTTTGTACTATCTCATTAGCATTGAGAAGTCTGGAGGGGTTAAGTAATGTTTAATAAAGAACTTTTATTGAGTGGAGGAAGAGTAGATGCTGAACCTCATGTAATAATAACTATAGATTATACGAGTGATAACTTTTTCATATACTTGGGTTATAACGAAGGTACCTATCGTCCGGGTGCTGTTAATAGAAAGCCTTACTGGACAAAAGGCAGTGGAAATAAGCTGACATTTAACCAATTAATTGACTACGTAGACAATACATCAGCTTTCTACGGTACTGACCTCAATTTCAAGGACGCCTCTTCCTATTTTACGTCAGGGGATTCTTTTAGGCTCACTAGAGCGGATACCAAAGAAGTAATCGAATTATTTACAGGGGCTTATTACTCAACCACTTTTTATGTACCAGACTCAACGACCCCCTTCTTCCATGACCTAGGTCAAGGTGGTTCCGTAGGCATCTTCTTTGATCCCCCTCCTGACGGTTACTTATAACTCGATTTCCTGTAGGTTTATCCTTTATACCTTCTATTAACCTGCAGCGTTCTTTTAACTAAGAAACTATGACTTTCTTTATTTAATCATAACATTCCCTAATAAAATCCACCTTACTAGAGAGGACGGGTGTGTGATGGATAGTGATCTTGAGAACCTTCCCTCAAGTTCCCCATCCGCTACCCCCAGTTCCTCTTGGATCTCTAAAGAGTTTACTAACAGCTCATTCACTGGTACTGGCTTTAGCGATGCTTCAGGTCGTCTAGTGTTCCTCCCTGTTCAGCCTGTAGCGGACACTACGTCTACTGCCAGCATCAATTGTTTCTTCTACTATGAAGGAACCTTTAGTGGGACTATCGGGGGCATGGGACAGACTGAGCATACCGTAGTGTTAAACGATATTGCACCTAGTGATACCTATGTTAACCTTACAGGTGTGACTATCAATTGTGGGGTTGACAATGAAGGTTATGCAGTCTATGGTTGTCCTGTAGATACCTCTAAGAGCAATGCAGTTACCTTTAGAACTGTAGATACAGACAGTGCCTCTGCGACTACCACTAGAACATTTAAGGTTGTCATTAGCGGTACTGCATTGATCTCTAATACTAACTTTGGATTAGGATACTTATTTCCGCATGAGTAATATTCAATTTTATTGGGACGGTAATGTAGGAGCAGTTGAGTATGATGTTAGGCGTACACTTTTTACTACTAAGCCTTCAGTTCCTGATGTTTCTTTTGATACTATTGTGTACTCTGAAGACGACAAAGTAGCTAAGAAAATTCTTAATGATACCCTTAGTGACCTCACGGATGCTGAGATTGCAACTATTAAGTTGTTTGCTAATGCATCTGCTCAGGAGGTACCTTCAGGCAGCATCAGTAACCTCTTAGAGGAACACAATAATGATGCTACTGCTCATCCTGATATTAGAGTACTCCTCAGTAACCTTCATGAGTTTGCCCATAAGGTAGCCTCAGTGTGGTCTACTGAAGTACTCTTTGAGGAGTTCACTAGTGGGTCTACACTGAGCTGGCCTTATGTCATTAACGATATTAACGATTGCACTAAGTCTGATGATGCCACTGTATGGGTATCTCCTGTTTCTGAATCTTATGACGTTACTGTTAGACTGGGATTCGAGGGACTTGATGCCACAGTAGAGAATACCTTTACTGTAGAGATCCTTAATGATGGCAAGGTAGTAAAGACAGGTACCTATAGTTTCCCTGTAGGTACTATTGGCTTCCCTTCATTGGAACTACAGGCAGAAGATGTAGTAGTTCAAGAGGGTCATAAGGTATCCGTAAGACTTACTACATCTGCTAAGAGTGGTGTTATTGTCCCCTCTAGATCCTTCCTTACGGTAGACAATGCAGGCTTTGTGTTAGCTCAAAGAACTGCTGAGTACATGTATAATACTTTAGCTAACCTTATGTTCACTAGCGGTAACTCTGCTGAGCTTGCTAATGAAGGCATTGTGACCGGCAAGTGGACACCTGAAGTTGTTCAATTTAATTCTTAACATAAACAAGGAAATTATTAACTAAAGATGCCCTGAGGTATGCCATAGGTGTACCTTGGGGCATTTGGTCAAAAGACAAAAGTCTAGGCATATAATAAGGAAACTGCTATCATGAAGATTATTAAGAAAGACGGTACCGTAGAAGGTTGGAATGGAGAGAAGATCAAAGAAGCTGTCTATAAGGCGGCCGCTAGAGTGAATCAATATGTGGAGCCTGATATTCTTGACAAATTGGTTGAGAAGGTTCACTCTTGTTTAATTATTGATAGAGATGCCCCAACTAAAGACCTTCATAAGGAAGTGATTCACTACTTGAGATACTTTGGCTTAGACGATATCGCCAACTCATATCAAGAATATAGAGACTATAAGAATACTTATGCTAAATCATTTGAGAAAGTTAAAGATGAAGCTGATAACGTGCTTCTTCTTGGGGACAGAGAGAATGCTAACTTCGATAGCTCTCTGGTGTCAACAAAAGGCTCGCTCATTAAGGGATACCTTACAAAAGAACTCTATCGACAATTCTATCTTAGCAAGGAAGAAAAAGAGTTAACTAAGCGAGGGGATATCTACATTCATGATATGCGAGATATGCTTATGGGTTCTGTCAACTGCTGCCTGTTTGATATTGGGAATGTACTTAGGGGTGGCTTTAGTATGTCCAATGTTGACTACACGGAACCTACGAGTGTCTTAAGTGCTCTTCAGGTAATTGGAGATATCACCTTAGTTGCTACAGCTCAACAGTTTGGCGGATTCTCGCTAAGTCAGCTTGATATGGTTCTTCTTCCATATTGTGAAAAGACTTTGAAGAAAGCCTATAAGCATGCAAAACATTGCTTCCCTGATTCTGATCCTTCTAGTTGGGATCTCTATGCTAGACGTGTACTTAAGGATGAACTTAAGCAGGGCTTCCAGTCTCTTGAGTTGAAGCTTAATACTGTCCCTTGCTCACGAGGAGACTTTGCATTCACTACTATTTCCTTTGGTTGCTGGAATGCTCCTCAATGGCTTGGTCGTTACTTAAATGATACAGACCTTTGGATTCTTAAGGAAATCTGCAGTGCTATCCTTAATACCCGTATGAATGGGCATGGGGAGAATCATAAACCTGTAGTGTTCCCTAAGCTTGTCTACTTGTATGTAGAAGATTCTGTACGTTTCATTAAGGAAGCTCATGAGATCTTTGATTTAGCCATTAAGTGCTCCAGTAAGTGCATGTATCCTGATTTCCTTAGTTTGACTGGGGATTGGGTTAACAATGCTGTAGCTAAGCAGTATCTAAAGAATGGGCAAGTAGTGACCCCGATGGGCTGCAGAGCTTATCTCAGTCCTTGGAAGGATCCTGAGACTAACCAATGGATCACTAATGGTCGATGTAACATTGGGGCGGTGTCTCTTAATCTTCCCCTTATTTTGGCTTATTCTCAAAAGAATAATGTAGATTTCTTCAGTGTTGTTGATGCACGACTTGAGACTATCCGTAATTTCTTTAAGAAACGCTATGCTCTCATTAGACACACTAAGGCATGCACCAATCCTATGGCATTCATGCAAGGAGGTTTCTATAAGGGGAATCTTAAGGCAGACGATGAGATTGGCGATTTGGTAAACTACATGACTGCTTCCTTTGGTGTCACTGCACTGAATGAACTTAATATTCTTGGTTCAGGTAAGACACTCTATCAGGATCCTTGGTTTGCCCGAACTGTACTTAAGCGTATTAACGATAAGGTAGAGCAGTTCAAGAAAGAAGATGGATACCTTTATGCTGTCTATGGTACCCCTGCAGAGAACCTTTGTGGGGTTCAAGCTAAACAATATGCTGACTATACAGGTGACCATCAGTTTGGAGAATACTTCACTAACAGCTTCCATATGCATGTCAATGAAAACATCACTCCCTTCGAGAAACAAGATGCTGAATATGAGATGTTTCATTTGTGCAACGGAGGCCACATTGTCTATAATCGAGTGACTAACCCTGAGAACCTTCAGGCACTTAAGGCACTGATCCTCCGTGGGATGGATAAAGGGTTCTATCAGGGTATTAACTTTGATAGTGCCTATTGTGAGAACTGCGGTGAGCATTCAACTAATGTCATGAATAAGTGTCCCCATTGTGGATCTACTAACCTGTCTGTCATTAGTCGTGTTTGCGGATACTTGGGGTACACCAAAGCTAACGGAAGTACTCGTATGAACGATGCTAAGTTAGCTGAAATTAAAGACCGAGTGTCGATGTAACTATGAACTACGCTAAGATAGATACCTGTAGTATGACCAATGGTGATGGCATAGGAGTAGACCTGTTTGTCTCGGGATGCTCCTTATGCTGCCGAGGGTGCTTCAACAAGAAAGCTCAGGATCCCCAATACGGTCAAGAGTTCACTGAAGATACTCTAGACACCCTCCTAGATGCTCTTAAATCGCCCTATATTGAACGATTGAGTATCTTAGGTGGTGACCCCTTAGAACCCTATAACAAACACGCTGTAGAGCAAATCCTGAAGCGTGTGAGGGGTGTCTATAATGACACTAAGAGAATCTGGTTATGGACAGGACGTACCTATGAGGATATCAAAGATGAACCTATCTTGGATTATGTTGATGTCCTCATTGATGGTAAATTTGAATTAGATAAAAAGGAAAAACATGAATACCATGGCTCTAGCAATCAGCGAGTCTTTAGAATATTCCACAGGGGATCTTGCGGACACGATGCAACGGTTGTTCGACAAGGTTCACCCTTCAGGAACTAGCGGTCGACTTTATACGGATCTTATTAGAGAGGAGTTTGAAGAGTGGCTGCAGGAAGAATCTGGTACCCCTGAGGACTTCAAAGAGATTTGTGATTTAATCTGGGTATGCATCATGTATGCTATCGAACATAAGTATCCTCTTGAGTTAGGCATGAAGGCTCTAGGGGAGGAGTTCGTTAGCAAGATGGTTGATGACAACGGTAACCTCTGTCCTACCTATAGAGCTGATGGTAAGATGCTTAAGGGAAAGCATTTCCACAAAGCAGACTTTAGGAAGCTCTTAGGTGTAGCTTCATGAGATTTCTAGATATAGGATCTACAGTTGAAGATGGGGGATCCAGAGTAAAGGATATTATTAGTATGTCTCCCCCTATAGCTGTCACAGGGGTTACATTTTTAGGGGTAGCCCTTAGTGACTGGGTTTACATAGGTACCATTGTGTACACTATAGTAGGCATTATAACAATGATAAAGAAGCACTGGGTAGACCCATACCTAGCTGCTAGGAGAGTGAGAATCAATGAAGAACAAAGAACCATTAGACAGAGAGAGCTTGCTGAGCTTGATTCAGGACAACATGTTGGAGAACATGCTGAACGATCTTAAAGACCCAGAGAAACGTAACCCTCAGCTATACAATGCGATTATCAAGGAGCTGCAGAGAAATGGCATCAATTGTGTCCCTAAAGCCGGTGAAGATGGAGACAATGCATTAGCATCCTTACTGAAGGCTACTAAGGAGAACTTTGAGTTAGACTATGGAGCTAATGGCCTTGTCAACTAAAGCTTTGTTTCCATACTTTAATAGTTTTCCATTGTTCTGCAGCTTAGTATGGCAGACTATTGGGTTGCCACAGACTACGCCTATTCAGGTAGATATTGCTAAGACACTGCAGCATCCCCCCAATGATCGATTCATTCTTATGGGGTTCCGTGGTGTAGCTAAGAGTTTCATTACATGTGCCTATGTTGTATGGTGCCTATGGAAGAACCCTCAGCTCAAGATTATGGTTGTCTCAGCTAATAAAGAAAGAGCTGATGCAAACGCTACCTTTATTAAGAAGATCATTAATGAGCTGCCATTCTTAGAGCACCTAAAGGCACGAGAGGGGCAACGGGATACTCAGAATCTCTTTGACGTTGGCCCGAGTAAACCCGATCATAGCCCCTCAGTTAAATCCGTAGGTATCAAAGGACAGCTTACAGGTTCTCGTGCAGATATCATTGTTAGTGATGACGTAGAGGTACCGAGCAACAGTTTCACTCAGATATTGAGAGATCAGCTATTCGAGTTGGTGAAGGAGTTTGACGCTGTTATCAAACCTAATGGCACCATCATTTACCTTGGTACTCCTCAGAATGAAATGTCTCTCTATAATGAGCTTCAGGAGAGAGGGTACACTGCTATCATCTACCCTGCAAGATATCCTTATGACGATATCCAGAGAGCTAACTATGGTACACGCCTAGCTAAGTTCATTGCAGACAAGTATGACAGTGATCCTGAGAAGTACGCAGGTAAGCCTACAGATCCCCTTAGATTCAATGAAGAGGATCTACAGAAACGAGAGCTGTCCTATAGAAGAGCTGGGTTCCTGCTGCAGTTCATGCTAGACACTAGCTTATCTGATGCTGATAAGTATCCATTGAGACTTAGAGATCTCATTGTGGGTACCTTCAGTACAGATGAAGCACCTATGAAGCTTACATGGATGCCTGATCCTGCTCGTAAGGTCTCCCTTCAGGAGATCCCAAAGGTAATGGGACTAAAGGGAGATGCCTATTATATGTGCCACACAGCTTCCCCAGAGATGGAGAAGTATACCTATAAGATGATGTGTGTTGATCCGTCTGGCAGGGGGCGTGATGAGACGGGATATTGTGTACTATACTATCTTAATGGTTACATCTACGTGATGGAAGCAGGAGGTCTCCTAGGGGGGTACTCTGATGTGGTCCTAAATAAACTAGCGAACACTGCTAAGAAATGGAAGGTTAATGAGGTAGTCATTGAAGGTAACTTCGGTAAACAACATTGCCGAAATAAAACCCATTAAATTCGGTGAAACTCCCTATGGGACGATACCGAGCCAAGCCTAGAAATAGGAAGGTGTAGAGACTAATTGTAAGATCAAGTGATCTGAAAAAGTGGGGACAATAGCTATAATAACAATAAGATGCACGAATACAAGTATCACATAATATACAAGACAACAAACCTAATAAACGGTAAGATTTACGTAGGGATGCACTCTACGGATAATCTTAATGATGGATACTTAGGTAGTGGTTGGATACTAAAGCAAGCCATTAAGAAGTACGGTAAAGAGAACTTTAAAAGAGAAGTTCTATTAGTTCTGTCGAACAGAAAAGAAGCTAGAGAAGTAGAGGCTTTACTGGCAGATACAGAGTTTATTGCTAGACCTAATACTTATAACCTTCAAGAAGGAGGTATGGATGTAGAGAACCAGTGGGGTGAGAATAATCCAGCTTATGGTAAAGTTGCCAATAATGCTAAAGGTGTACTAGCAGAGCACCTTGATGGTAGACAACTTAAGTTTAATTCGATACAAGAATGTGCAGATACTCTAGGATTTGCTAGAGGTAATATAAGAAACCTCCTCTATAAGGGTATTCGTGGTAGAAGAGGTTGGAAGATTAGCTATTGTTAAGATATAGTCCGATCTATACAGCAATGTATAGCCCCAAGGCATAAGCGTAACGAACTTATGTAAACATAATGGATGGCATGTACCTCAAGCTCTTTGAGCCTGTCCTTAGGAAGGTCTATAAGGAATGCGGTACTAAAGAAGTTAAGTCAACAGGACAGAAAGAAGTACGCATCATAGATACCCTAGAGCCTGTCCTAGGTAACCATAAGATGATAGTTACCCCTGAGTGCATCAATAGGGATATCGATAGTGTCCCTGAAGGTGACTACAAGTATGCACTGTTCTATCAGATGACTAGGATTACCTCAGACAGAGGAGCACTAGTTCACGATGATAGATTGGATGCCTTAGCAATAGGTGTCAAATATTTAGTAGACTTCATGGGAATTGATGCTGATGAAGGAATAAATGAAGTAACTTCAGAATGGCTAGAGGAATCTTTGGAAGCCTTTCATGGGTTTATTACAAGAAAAATAGGAATAAATACAATTACAGAAAATGTAAGAGAATCAGGTACTTCCAAGGGGTTCAATAAATACAAATATTCAGAGGGATATAAGTTTACAAGATAAAGTCTCCCCTATAAGGGTGAAGTGACTACTCCGAATAAAATCTCCACTCCCAGAAGGGGCCAGAAAAAGGTATATATAAGATATCTACCTGACCCCCTCCTGACAAAAAATAAGAAAATAAGAAAATAATAATTAAAAAAAATAATGGGGTTACCTATAGACCCTTTGAGATATTCTAAAGGGGCTCATAAAGACTTACTTTAGATTTTTCTTTATGTTCCCTTTTAGTTAACTCAAAGTATCCATATGAGACCATTGAATCCTAAACTAGTAGTAGCTATCAAGATCATCATTATTATTGTCCTTTTAGTGGTTTCCTTATTGAATGGTGATGTAGGGACAGTTGATGCACTGCTTAGAGCTGCTGTGGGTGGTCTACTATAGTCCCTTTACAGGGTACCTATAGTTAGTCTATAGACCATTTAAGGTGTACCTTAAGTTAACCCTTAGGGTACGCCTCCTTATATTAGCTTGACAATAACTTGTGGTTGACTTTAGGGTAACAACAGATACCTTTAGGTAAACTAAGGGTCACCTTGATTAGAATTTTATAATAAATTTGTAAGGTGGCACCTTAAGACAGACACGGGCGTGTGTCCCCCATAGGGTGCCTTGAGATTCCTCATTGCTGCTCGTATACACCTGCTGCCTAATTTACGTATATATGTGTAGGCGTGCGTAAGGGTGCCCAAGGGGAGCCTTTAGGGGAGCCTTTAGGGGAGCCTTTAGGGGAGCCTTTAGGGTAACTACTGACCCTATTGTTTACATTTGGTTCATCTATGTTTTTTCGGGGTAACATAGGTATTTCTACCTATATCAAATCTGTTGCTCCCTGTTGGCAACCTTGGGAAGCCCGAAGGCCTACCCGATGACTATTATTATAATAGTGTTGGGGCACCGAGGGTATCCCATGAACAGGGTATAGGGGAGGGCTTGACATGTGACTTGTGAATTGCTATAGTGTGCTCATCGATAGACAAACAGACCTCTTAGGAGTTCTAAAGATGCTACAGTTCAGATTAAAGAGAGTGATCATCAGATCGGATGCAGAGACACAGAGGATTTCTATAGTGTGCCCTGATGGTGCTCAGTATGTGATCCAGTTTACGACTGATGATGATCATTTTCATGAGTTTGAGGCTTATCTTCTGTGGAATGCAATGCACTACTCAGACTTCAGAGATGAAGAACGTACTCTTATAGTCATCCGAGAAGTTGAGCATTATGCACTCATGCAAGGCATTGAGAACTTCGAGGGGAAGTGGCAATCGGCTGCCAAGTAGGTATTAATACTTACATAGTACATTCATGTCACGCTATGCATACAGCCTCAAACCCTTTGGTTCCTCTCAGAAGGATTTCTATGGCAAGGCCATTGTCATTGTCATTGTCATTGTCATTGTTACCCGAGATAAGTATGAGAGCACCGAACGATTGATCTCTTATGAGACCCAAGTTGCCTGCCACGACTATAACAACAGTCGAGTGGAAATATTTGGTTGGTACTCCCGCACAACCTCAAAGCATATCAAGAGCTTCCTTAACACGGCCTATGGAGAAGGCAACTGTGACCTTTGGGATATCATTCATTATGCAATCAAGGTATGGGGATGCAAGTCCTTCAAGGCATTCTGTGAGTTAAACCCTACGATCTCTACAGATAGTCAATACATCATCAAAGCATCTGGCAAGCCTACAGTCAGCCTCACCAACATCCAATAAGAGGAGAACCATCATGTATGCATTCTTTGTCCGCAAGTATGGCAACAAGCGCTATCGCATGTATAACGGTACCTTTATTGAACTCAAGTGCGCTGGCCTGTTCTATGAGCTCCTAAAGAAGGCAGGGCTGCCCCAAGGTACTCAAGTCCAGCTCAGGATCTATGATATCAACTCTCAGAAATGGAAGTGGCTTGGTGACTGGAAGGATCTCTAAAACCTCTCTAATTTCACCTCAGTTAAACGATAGGTGCTCAGGGGTACCAACATACCACCAAGTACACTATCGTTTAACCTGATGCAAATCTGAGGCCTCTGCGGCCATTTTAAATAGGAAACCACAACATGTACATTGTCATTCACGATTACAGAACACCAGGAGGCAAGATGAGATTGATCAGCTGCAATCTATGCAAAGAAGTACCCGTAGAGTGCTTTGATGAGAACACACTGAGCGCTACAGTCTTTACTCAAGTGCAGCCTGCAGTAGACTACATCGATTCACTCTATGAGAACTCCAAAGTTACCTATGAGCAGCGCGAGAGTATGATCTTCAGCATTTATGAGCAGCTTGGCAACTATATGGTTGGTCGTACCTATAAAATGTGGTGTATCGAACATGAATATTAAATATTTAATTCACAAAGAAACCTCAATAGTTTACTCTAAAGAGTACTATGAGGAACATAAAGACAACATCGATTTAACTGAACTCTATGTAATAAATGGGAATTAATATGCAGGAATACGACAATGAATGGGTTAATGAAGGAATAAACGATAGTGGAAAGCCAGAAGATCAGAAGCATTATCAGGGCTTAATTCAGCCTATTGAATTAATGCAAGAGCTGCTTTCTCACAAGGAATTCATAGGTTTCTGTAAAGGAAATATGATCAAATATGCCTATAGGGCAGGTCATAAAAATGGGGAATCTGGAAAGAAAGACAAAGAGAAATATGAAGCTTATAAAGAGTTTCTCAATAGGCATCTTTATGGCAGACCCCTAATTGAACGAGACGAAGAGTAGTAAGATTACTCTATCTAATAGGGGAGATTATATTAATATTGATCTAGGTCAAGAAAAAAAATATAATCTCCAGTACTAGAGAGAGGTAGGATAAGACATTGATGTAGATCAAATCAGAGAGACAAGGGACTATAGTTAACTTAAAGATAACCTAAAGATAAACTATAGAGAACTATAGATATTAACTTTAATGATAATAACTATAATAATAACTTATAAGAGTATAATCATAATAATAATAATAATATAAATAACTAAGTGGGTTATTACTATAGATACTAATCTAAAGATTAACTAAAGATAACTTAAAGTTAACTAAAGGAAACCAAATGGACACTAAAGCAGCTATTGATTCAATTCGGATTAATGAATGTGGTTATGATGAATTGTGTCTCAAATATGGAAAGCATTTAGTCGATAAAGAAATAGAATTAGAGTTAGAGAGTAAGGATCTTGCTTATCAAGCTTTTATGTCTAAAATTAATAAGGCCAGAGAGAATAAAACTTTAGCAGACACGGGGACAACCAAAATGCTGCTTAAAGAAGCCCTTCCGGCCTTTTGTAAGGGACTAAAAGATTTCTACACTAAAGCTGATTCAGGTAAACCGGGGAAACGCCATATTTGTGCAGTTGTCTTAAAGCAGCTAGAGATTGAGCATGTAGCTTTCTTGTCTCTTAGAACTATTCTTTCTAATGCTATCCCTCAGATTAACCTTACGTCCCTTGCAAAAGAGTTAGGAACTGAGTTAGAACTGGAGATGAAGTTCCAAGATGTATTGTCTACTTTGTCTGAGAAGGAACGATCCTACTTTCAGGTCAACCTAAACAAGCGTATTGGTATGTCTTTCAAGACTGCCTTTGTTAACGCCAAAGATAAATGGTTAGCTGATGAGGAACGTAAAGAGAAGTGGGAGAAATGGACTGATTCTGTTCGCTGCAATCTAGGTATGAAGTTGATCGATATCTTTATTGTGTCTACCGGTCTAGGGAAGATCTCTAGGTACTCCCAAGGTATCAAGCTTTCCTATCGATTTGAGATTGCTCCTGAGATTGTTCAGTACATTGCCCATAATGATAGGGAGATGGCTGATCTTCTCTTTAAGAATCGTCCTATGGTCATCCCTCCTAAGCCTTGGAGTAATCCTATCAACGGTGGCTACTATATCAATCTCAAGCGCCCCATTCCTTTAGTTCGTCTTAATGAAAAGACTGTTATGGATCTCTATGGAGATCTCGATATGCCTGACGTCTACAAGGCTGTTAACGCTATCCAAGAGACCCCTTGGAGGATCAATCAAAGGGTACTTAAGGTAGCTCAGGAGATCTCTAAGTGGAAACATATCCCTGAGGGCCTTGAGATGCCTTTGGCGGAACCTGAGGAGCCTCCAGTTAGACCTGAGGCAGCAGACAAGGATCCTCAGGTACAGAAGGAATGGCGTAAGTCTATGGTTATCTACTTTCAGCGTGACAATAAGCGTAAGTCTAAGCGTTATGCAGTGAATGCTCAGCTTGCTCTTGCTGATATCTACAAAGACTATGAACGTATCTACTTTCCTCATAATCTTGACTTTCGTGGTCGTGTCTATCCGCTGCCTTTGCTGAACCCACAAGGTACTGATTTCTGCAAGAGTTTGCTGGAGTTTGCCGATGGTGCTCCTTTGGGGGATTCAGGGGTAGCCTGGTTAGCTATCCAAGGTGCTAACTGCTATGGGCTTGATAAGAAACCTTTAGAGGAACGTATTGCGTGGGTCTATGAGAACACTGAGTTGATTCTTAGGACAGCTAAAGATCCTCTTACAGACCTCGAATGGACTGAAACAGATTCCCCTTGGGAGTTCCTAGCATTCTGCTTTGAATGGGCTGATTTCATGGAACAGGGTACAGATTATGTGTCTCATATCCCAGTAGCATTCGATGGCAGCTGCAGTGGTATCCAGCACTTCTCAGCTATGCTAAAGGATGAGATTGGGGGTACTGCAGTTAACCTCGTGCCTGATGATAAGGTTCACGATATCTACGGTATTGTCGCTGAGCATGTGAAACAGGCTATCCTTAAGGATGCCGCTGAGGGTACTGAAGATGAGTTTAAGACTGCTGAAGATGGCACTGAGTATGTCTCTAAGGGTACTAAGGCACTTGCTAATGAGTGGCTGGCCTATGGGATTACCCGTAAGGTAACCAAGAGACCCACTATGACACTCTCATACGGTGCTAAGAAGTTTGGCTTTACTGAGCAGATTCTTGAAGATACTATCTACCCTCATTTAGAACACAACCCCTTAGCATTCTCTAAGCCTCGACAAGCTGCAACCTATATGGCAGACAAGATTTGGAATTCATTAGGTGAGGTTGTCGTTAAAGCGAGAGAAGCTATGGACTGGCTTCAGACTGCCTCAGGTTTACTTGCTACCGATAAGAATATCAATGGTGAGAACCTGCCTACTCAGTGGGTAACTCCTAGTGGTTTCTTGGTTCGCCAAAGGTATCCTAAGGTTCGCCTGAAGAAACTTAAGACCTTCTGCAGCGGAACTATCCATGTTACTGATGAATCTGGTGCTCCTGATGAAGCTAAGACTGAAGGTGAGACCTTTCAAATTAGTGTCTCTGAGGACTTGGGGGAAATCGATTCACGTAAGCAGAAGCAGGGCATCGCTCCTAACTACGTCCATTCGATGGATGCTAGTCACCTCATGTTAACTGTAGACGCTTGTGTTGATGCAGGTATCCATCAGTTCGCTATGATTCATGATTCCTATGGCTGCCCTGCAGGTCAAGGTGATTTGATGTTCTCTCTTGTTCGTGAGGTCTTTGCTGAAACCTACAAACAGAATGACGTGCTGCAGGATCTTCATGATCAAGTCGAGAATATGTTGTCTCCTAAGAAAGCTAAGGAGTTGCCTCCGATTCCTAAGCACGGTACATTAGATCTTGATGTAGTCAAACAGTCTATGTATGCGTTCTGCTAGTAATTTGATATAATCTCCACTACTAGAGAGAACCAAGGAATCTCTCTAGTAACTTTTACTTAATTAATTAATTAAACAAGGAAACCATTTTAAAATGCTCGAACGTTACACTACTCCGAAGGGCTTTGCTCAGTATCCTCACCTGAAGGAGCCTGATATGAAGTTCAATCCTGAAGGTGTCTTTAGTGTCACTATGCGCTTTGAGGGTATGACTGATGAACTTAAGAAGCTCATTGAGAAGCTTGAGGCGATTCAGAACAAGACTTTCGATGAAGCAGTCTCTGAAGCCAATGCGATGAATAAGAAAAAGATCCATAAGTCTGATCTTTACTTTGAAGATGAAGAAGGTAATGTCTACCTCAAGTTTAAGCAGAATGCTGTAATCAAGAAAAAGGATGGATCTACAGTCAACGCTAAGATTGCTCATTTTGATTCTAAGGGCAAGCCTATTGACGTCAATGTAGGTCGTGATTCAGTGATTCGTCTTAGCTTCACTGCAGCACCTTACTTCATGCAGTCAACTAAGCAGGTTGGCCTTAGCCTTCGACCAGTTGCAGTCCAAGTGATTAAGCTTAACGAGTTCGGTGGTTCATCTGCAGAGGACTACGGCTTCTCTGCTGAAGAGGAAGGTTATGAGGCATTTAAGGAAGAAGCACCATTTGACAGCCTCGATGAAGATGAAGTAGAATCACGCAAGGCTGTTGGAGCCACTGACTTTTAATAAATACTAGGGAGTACCTAAGATGATTACTTTGGAAGAACTTGATAACCGCATTGATATGGCTCAATCTACTCTTGCTACGATGCAGGATGTTGTGCAGGGTCTTAAGACTAACATTGAGGAACTTAAAGAGGAACAAAAGGAACCTACTTTCGATCTCTATGATTGGAACCCATGCACCATTAAATTCCCTGATCATGTGCTGCAAGATATCGATTGTGACTTTGTTGCAGTCATGCTGATGCATAAGGATGTCTATAAGGAATACTGTGAAGATGTAGAAAGTATTCCTGTAGATGCCTCTAGTGTGCAAGATGGTAGCCTCTTTCTTGGTTACATGTACTTTTCGCTTAGTGATGCTAAACCTACCTTCAAGTACGCTAATGGATCTCCTATCTTTGATAAGGGCAGTGAAGAGAAGCGAGATCCTAAGAATTATTACTTTAAGTACGTCTTTGGTGGTATCTAATGACCACCCGCAGTGCAGCATACAGCAAAGCTAAAAGGCACAACGCGGGTACCTACAGATCAGGACTTGAGGAGAAGAATTCAGACTTCCTCAAGTCCTTTTCTATTGAGCCACACTATGAGGAACAGTACTTAGAGTATGTCGTTCCTCAGAGTACTCACAAGTATACCCCTGATTTTGTGTTGCCTAATGGCATCATTATAGAAACTAAGGGTGTCTGGGATGCTGAAGATAGGAAGAAGCATTTATTAATCCGTGAGCAACATCCTGAGTTAGATATCCGGTTTGTCTTTAGTAGAAGTAAGACGTACATTTATAAGGGATCGTCTACTACTTACGCTAGCTTCTGCAACAAGAACGGCATTAAGTTTGCCGATAAGCTGATCCCCGAAGAATGGCTTAAAGAGAAACCTAAAGATATCCCTGATGGAATCTTGAAGAACAAGAATAATAACAATAACAACAAGAGAATTAATAAATGACTACTACCTTTAAGGAACCACTGATTGACTACCATAGAAACTTTGTTAAGTTCAAGTCTCGCAGTTCTACGAATTATCTGGTGGTTCACTGCAGCGCTACTCAAAATAAGCCTGAGTACACTTGGAAAACTATTGATCAAATGCATCGTCAAAAGGGATGGCTTGGTATAGGCTATCACTTTGTCATTCTTACGGATGGAGCTATTCAAAATGGCAGACCCCTTGAAGCTATTGGCAGTCACGTTCTGGGTTATAATGACGACAGTGTTGGCATTTGCCTTATTGGGGGGACTGATCGTAACGGTAAGTCTGTAGACAACTTTACAGAGAAGCAAAAGGAATCTCTTAAGAAACTTTTAGACTGGCTTAAGAGTAAGTATCCTAAAGCTAAGGTCTTAGGGCATAGAGATTTCCCCGGGGTAGCTAAAGACTGCCCTTGCTTTGATGTTCAGTCGTGGTACGGCCGTGGTGCTGTCTACGTTACCTATGAAGATGCAAGTTCTCTTGATAGATGCAAGTTGTCTCAAGCTGATCTTAAGGAAGCCAATGGGACACTTGAGTTCACTAAAGGCGACTTAGTTCGTATCGCATAAAATCTCCACTACTAGAGAGAAGAATAAACTATGTGGGAGAAGGTAGCCATACTAGCAGTAGTCTTGGCTTTCATTACAGGTGTCTTTGGTGGCAGGAAATATGAAAGCAATAAGCACACTGAAGAGCTTGTAGCTATTCAAGCTCAGAATGAAGTCAAACTAAAGGAGCTAACAGCTAGGAAAGATGAAACAATTAGCCTTATCATTAAAAGTAAAGCTTCTGATGCTGCTGACTTGGCTGCCCTTACTAAACATGTTAATCGGGTGCAGTACAACCTCAGTAGCACCGATAGAAAGCTTCTCAGGGGTGCCTCAGGAGCTAATGCAAAGTCAGTCGAAGCGTGTAGACAGTTACTCTCAGAGAGTGCAGGACTTCATAGAGAAGGTGTTGAATTACTCAGAGACCTCAACACGAGACTAGAGGCTTTTATCAAACTGAATTCTACCTCTCCGTAATATAATTGGACAATATACCATTCTTCTAAAGTGGCTTATGTAGGTTCGAATCCTACCGGAGAGACCAAATATTTTAGGTGATTGACGGAATTGGTAGACGTTCTATGCTTAAACCATAGTGCCTTAAGGCATAGGGGTTCGAATCCCCTATCACCTACCAAAGCTATACCATAGTAAACACTAAGGAAACCACAATTATGGAACCTATTGAACGTAAATCAGATTGGCATTATCCTGATGGAGATTCATATCGTGATGAGCTTCACAACAATCAGAAAGAGAAGTGGGAGTATGAATATGAAGCCTTCCTAGATTCTGAAGATGATGCTGATGATGAGATTGATGAGGAGGATGATGAAGATGAGTGATGATCCTATCTCTAAGGTCTATTGCGTAGGTAACTCTAAAGCTATCATTCGTGCACGCTGGAATAACCTCTATACGTTTGAATTGGAGTATCCTCGTTTCATCCATAGTGAATTCATGACACACCGAATGTTCTCTCGGAATGCCTCTAGCTCGCGTGCGGTACCTGTAGAGCGAACTATTCAGAATATCTTGAATGATCCTTGGGTGCCTTCGGATGTCTATAAGAATTGCAAGGGCATGCAAGGCAAAGATATTGTCAATGAAGATGACTATGATATCTTTTGTGAAGAGTGGCAAGATGCTGCATTTAAGGCAATCGAGGTTGCTCATAAGATGATTGACAATGGGTTTCATAAGCAGCACATCAATCGCATCCTTGAGCCGTTCACTAAGATTAAAGTTATTGTCACTGCTACTGAGTGGAGCAATTTCTTTGATCTCCGGTTGTCTCCTGATGCTGATCCAGAGATCCAGCACCTCGCTAAGGCTATTAAGATGGCTATGAATGCCGTTAGCGACACCTACATTTATATCAATGCTCACGGGGGGCGTACGCTTCCATATGTGAACTTTGATGAGATGGATGCTATCGATGATCTGCGGATTCTCACACTTATCTCTGCTGCACGTTGTGCCCGAGTGTCTTACCTTAATCACGATGGGTCTAAGCCGGATATCCTAAAGGATCTTACTCTTGCTAAGCGGCTTATTGATAGTGGGCATATGACACCTTTTGAACATCAGTGCCGATACAGCTTTGATACAGGCTTTCAATATAATCTTCGTGATTTCCAAAGTGCACGTTATATGCTAGATCATGGAATCAATCTTTCTGCACCATGAGCCTTGTCCTAATTGTGGCTCTAGTGATGCTCTTGCTGTTTTTAGTGACGGTCATAAGTATTGCTATAGCTGTACCACTTATTTTAGACCTGATGGATCTTTGGACAAACCCAAGGGGGTAAAGATGTCAGCATCCAATATGATTCCTTTAGAGGAACTACAGATCTCTGCTTTGCCTGCTAGGGGTATCACTAAAGATACTTGTACTAAGCTAAAGTATTTCGTGGGGGAGTATAAGGGTAACCCTTGTCAAGTGGCTTGCTACTATGATGACAAGGGTTCTCTTGTAGGACAAAAGCTTAGATTCCCTGATAAGTCTTTTGCTGTACTAGGGAAGATCTCTGGGTGCCTCTATGGTTCTCAGTTGTGGTCTAGTGGTAAGAAACTAGTAATCACTGAGGGTGAGATAGATGCCCTTAGTGTGTCTCAAATGCAAGGCAATAAGTGGCCTGTAGTGTCTATCCCTAATGGTGCTCAGGCTGCTAGGAAAGCCATTGAAGCTAACCTAGAGTATCTAAATAACTTTGAAGAGATCATCCTAATGTTTGATATGGATGATCCGGGACGTAAAGCATGTGAAGATTGTGCAAAAGTTCTCCCATTGGGTAAAGCGTACATTGCTAATCTCCCTCTTAAGGATCCTAATGAGTGTCTTAAGGCTGGGAGATCAGGTGACCTTGTATCGGCCATATGGAACGCTAAGCCTTACAGACCTGATGGAATTGTTTCAGGTCAAGATCTCTATGAGAAGTGTGTGGAAGGTCTTGATAGTCTTAAAGACAGTGTGGCCTATCCTTTTCAAGCTCTCCAAAGCAAGACAAACGGTGCTAGACACGGTGAGCTTTATGTCATTACCTCAGGATCAGGTATGGGAAAATCCACTCTACTCAGAGAGCTTGAATATTTCTTTGGTGTCTCTAAAGGCGAGACTTGTGGCGTGGTTGCTCTTGAGGAATCTACTGCAAAGACGGGACTTGAACTTATGTCCATATTTCTTAATAGACGTCTCATTATCAGCGTGGATCCCGATAGTGTTTCTAAAGAAGAACTCAAGAGTGCTTTTGATGCCACGATTGGCAACGGAAAGTTCTTCCTCTATGATCACTTTGGATCACTTGATTCTGGGAATCTGCTTAGTAAGCTTAGATACATGATCGTAGCTTTAGGATGCAATAGAATCTTCCTAGACCATATCTCTATTGTTGTCTCTGGTATGGACAATAGTGACGATGGCGGGGAGCGTAAAGCTATTGACAAACTAATGACAAACCTTAGATCCCTTGTTGAAGAAACAGGGTGTACTATGTATGTCGTTAGTCACCTTAAGCGTCCCGATAAGAAAGGTCACGAAGAAGGAGCTCAGGTGTCTTTAAGTCAACTTAGAGGTTCCGGTGCTATCGCTCAGCTTGCAGATATGGTGATTGGACTAGAGAGGAATCAACAGGGAGATAATCCTAATGTCATGGCCATTAGAGTACTTAAGAATCGTTTCAGTGGTTTGACTGGTATCAGTGGTTATCTTTACTATAATCAGGACACTGGTAGGCTCTCTGACTATGAAGCCAATACTGAGTGTCCATTTGAGGATGAAGAAAATGAGTTTTAAAGAGTTTATTTCCCCACTTACTTTCTGGTATTACGACAAGGACATGTCTCTTACGGATCGTGCCCTCTCATGCTTTTGGATGATCCTGTTGCTTCCTATTGCCCCTGTGATTCTAGCCTCTGAGTATGCGGATTCTGTTACGTACAGAGACCTAAGCTCTCTGGTATTCAAGATCTACGTGATTGCTATGTGGCTTATTACAATTACAGGTATCTCACTTCTGGTGATCCTGTAGGATCTTTTTAGCAAAGCTATAGAAGGATATAGAAAATGCTTCAACTATACGACAAACACATCATTACTGATATCGAAACCAATGGACTATTGGATACCGTAACTAAATTTTGGTGCGCATGGATCTACGATAGTGCCTCTCAGGAGTACAAAGGATATAAGGATCTCGATGAATACATTGATGCTCTTAATGTATATGGTACTAGCGGTTATAACTTGGTATTTCACAATGGTATCAAGTACGATGTCCCTTGTCTTAAGCGACTATCAGGTAAAGACTTTGTATTTGATCCTAGGGATTGTGTTATCGATACACTTGTCTTTGCTCGTCTAGTTTGGAGCAACATTAAAGATCTCGATATGGGCTTAATTCGTTCTGGGAGGCTTCCTAAGGATCTCTTTGGTTCCCATTCATTGAAAGCCTATGGCTATCGCATGCGTGAACTAAAGGGCACCTATGGGGAACAGGAGGAGGCTTGGGACAGCTTCTCAGAAGAGATGTACAAGTACAACCATCAGGACGTAGTTGTCACTAAGACGCTCTTTGATAAACTCTTAGGCAAAGGGTATCCTTGGGAGGCCGTACAGCTTGAGCACGATATTGCATGGGTTATGGCTAAGCAGGAGCGTAATGGTTTTGTCTTTGATAGAGATAAAGCTGTAGTTCTCTATAGTGAACTTGCGGGACGCAGAGATGAGTTGACTAAAGAGCTGCAAGATAGTGTACCTCCTCTATTGACTGGCTATAAGGTCTACAATAGAGACAACGCTAAGAAAGGTATTAAAGCAGGTGTACAGTATCCTGTTTATGAAACCTTTAATCCCAATAGTCGACCACAGATTGCTAAGGTTCTCATTGAACAAGGATGGGAGCCTCAGAAGGTGACTGATACGGGGTTGCCTAAGGTTGATGAAGAAACTCTAAAGACTGCTAAAGATATCCCTATGACTAGCAAGATCCTAGAGCTTCTCATGTTAAACAAACGTATTGGTCAGCTTGCTGAGGGTAGGAATGCGTGGCTAAAGCTGATGAAGGAGGATCCTAATGATCACCTATGGCGTATTCATGGTTCCGTTAACCCTAATGGTGCTGTCACTGGGCGTGCAACTCATAGTTATCCTAATGTTGCTCAAGTTCCTGCCAATAGAGCTCCTTACGGGAGACTATGCAGGGAGCTATTTACTGTTCCGAAAGGTTGGTATGAAGCTGGTATTGATGCTTCTGGGCTTGAGTTGCGTTGCCTCGGTCATTTCCTATCTCCTTATGATAATGGGGCATATGTAAAGGAGATCCTATCAGGTGATATCCATACGCATAATCAAAAGATGGCAGGGCTTGCAACAAGAAACAATGCAAAGACGTTTATCTATGGATTCCTCTACGGGGCAGGGAATGAAAAGATTGGTGAGATTGTTGGAGGCAGTGTAGCAGAAGGAAAGGCACTTAAAGAAAAGTTCCTTAAGTCTCTGCCGGCACTTAAAGAGCTTATTAGTGATATCTCTAATTGTCTTATCTCCTCATCAGAGTGGGTAGGTGGTACTCATAAAGTGAAGTGGCGTGAGAGAGACCATCCTGATAGCCCTTCTCTTGAGATTACTCATTGTGTCTTAGGTTTGGACAGACGTGTCATCTATGTGCGCTCTGAGCACTCAGCTTTGAATACCCTATTGCAATCTGCAGGTGCTCTCATTTGTAAGAAATGGGTGTGTCTTGTAGAAGAGAATATGCGTAAGGCTGGCTATAAGCACAGCTGGGATGGAGACTTTGCCATGATGGCGTGGATTCATGATGAGTGTCAGATAGCTTGTCGCACTAAGGAAATCGCTGAAGATTGCTGTAGGATTGCTCAGGAATCCATGAGACAAACTCAGGCATTCTTTAATTTTAAATGTCAACTTGATACTGAAGGAAAGATTGGTTGTAACTGGGCAGCTTGTCATTAATTACTACTATGGAAAACACTGGTATGACTAAAGAAACTAAGGCAGCACTGCTGCGTGACTATAAGGCTCCTAAGGATGACGTTAAGCACATCCATATTATGTGGAAGTGGAAGGTGCATCATGATCACTATGGTGCAGTGCCTGCCTATGGTGCTCTTGTGACACTCAATGGTGCGCCTATTCTTGACTACAATCCTGAGCCCCGTACGGTAAACGATTGGACACCTGAAGAGATTATTCATGACCTCCTGATGAAGCTTGGTTATAGTGTTATCTCTGATACAGCTACTTATGAGGAGGACTGCTATGAAGATGCCTAAGTATTTCTATACAGAAGAGAAGAGTACTGGGGAGATTATTGTTCACAAGCGTAACGCTGAGATGAGTAACTACTGCAGTGCTCTTGCTTACATTGGTGAAGTCCATCCTAGACTTCAGTCAGACTATTGTCGATACAATGCACGAATGATTGCTGAGATGGCCTCCCGAGGTCACATTACGTCAATCAATAAGTACATTCGACAGGCAGGCAATCGATGGCTGCTTACTCGTTCTGGAGCTGAGCTTGCATCATCCTATGAGCGCTACTAAAGAATACATTGGGCTGATAGACGGAGATCTATTGGCCTATAAAGCCTCTTCAGCTGTCCAAAAGGATATCTATTGGGGAGATGGTCTATATACTTGTCATGCTTATTTGGATGACGCAATAGATCAATTTGAAGAGATTATTGGGGGTATTAAAGGTATACTAAAGACAAACCATAATGTCGAAATGAATGACTATTCGTTTGTCTTTAGTGACCCTAATGATAGCTTTAGGAAGCACTTAATGCCTGATTATAAAAACAATAGGCTTGATAAAAGAAAGCCTACTTGCTACTATGGATTAGTGGATTGGATCAGAAATAACTATGAATCTAAATCTAGTGAATCTCTAGAAGCTGATGATGTAATAGGTATTAATAGTACCCCTGATACAACCTTAATTGTGTCAATGGATAAGGATTTCAAAACTCTTCCTACTCATTTCTATAGAGTAAATGAAGATCAAATCTATTGGCTTGACGAAGATAAAGCTAACTATTGGCATATGTTTCAGACACTAGTAGGAGACACTGCTGATGGCTATAAAGGTTGCCCCGGTATTGGAGCAGTAAGAGCAGAGAGGATCCTTAAGGATGTCCCTCAGGATAAACTATGGGAGACTGTAGTTAATACCTACAAGAAAGCTGGTCTTACTGAAGATGATGCTTTGCTGCAAGCTAGAATGGCATATATTCTTCGACAAGGGGACACTAAAGATACCCTTTGGACACCTGATAAAATCGTCCCTATTAAGACGACAGATAGTTGATAATAAATTCACCACACTAGGAGATAGATAATCGTGAAAGACGAATCTATGAAAGTTGATATCAAAGATACCACTAAAAGTGATCCTGATGAACCACTCTTCGACAACTTTCCGGCTGTCCCGAAAGACTTGTTGGAGGGACTTCAGAAGATCTTTGATGTACGCAAGATGATCCGCTATAAGCCTACCATTGATTACTGTGGTGGTGTACAGGATGTACTTGACTTCCTTGAAAATAAGTTCAATGAACAAAACCATATAGGTGATTAAAATCGGTTCACTGTTTTCAAAGCCTAAGACACCTGAAGTGAAAGTTCAGGCACCTGCCTTAGACAACCCTGTAGTTGAACCTCAGGAACCGGAGCTTGGTGCTCAGGAGACTGAAGAACAGAAGGCTCATAAGGGTAAGAAAGGTCTTAAGGTATCCTTAGACAAAGCTAAGGGTGTAGGCACTAACGTAATGTAAAAAATTAAAAAAGGATGACGAATACTATGGGGGACTATAGGGGGTCTATAGGTAAACTTTATGTTAAACCTATTGTAGACTTAAAGACAGCTATGGAGGCTCTAGATAAATGTATGGAATCTACTATAGATAATCCTAATAATTTATCCTTCATAAGAAACTTAGATAAAGACTATATTAGGTCTTTTGTTAAAGATGTAGTATTGAATAATAATCAATATGATTATCGTATTATTGGTTTCTATAGTCAATCTGCAGATGAACTAGTGGGATGCTGTTTGTTATCCTATGGTTACCCTTGGTATTCTGATAAGCAAAGAATCCTTAATGAAGAATGGACTGTATCTTTTAAAAGAGGAGCAGGCATTGCTAGAGCGTTGTCTGATTATTTAATTGATTGTCTAAAGAATGATGAGTGTGACTATATTCAAACTGGGAGTGTCAATGATTGGTGTGCTCCTATGTTAAAGAATAGTTATGTCTCTAAAGGATTCCGTATTTATAATTGCTATTATTTAAGTAAAGAGGATATTAATGGGCATATTCAAGAAAATCAGTAGAGCCTTTAAGAAAACAGTTAATGTCTCCACTGGTGGCCTTATTGGTGGCCACAGTAACTTTGGTCAATCGACTACTGAAGCGCCTGCTCCTGAGTTAGGGTTTGTGAATGCAGATACGAATAACACTACTGAAGCAGAATCAGAGAAGCAACAGTTAACTAAAGGAAAGAAGAGAGGCAAGAAGTCTCTTAAGGTTGACATGACTGGTCCCTCTAGCGGAAGGAATATTGTCTAATGGGACGTGGAGATTCATCTTGGCAGGATCGTAATCATCATATCGGTAATTCAAGAGGTGGTAAGAAAACATCTACCGGTAAGATTTCTCCTGTTAGGAAAATTGTAGGGGATATTGAGACTACTCCCACTGTAGACACTTCGGTTGGTACTGAGGGTTACGATGATACTAAGGCCACTACTGCAGCTGGCCCCTCTAGCAACCCTCAGGTTGGTGAGAGTATCACGAACAGTGGTGGTACAGGTTCTAGTGAGACCTATGATTTCTCTAAGGGATCTAAAGCTGTCTCTACTACCACCCAGTCGACAACCTCTAAGAAACGTAAGAGCAGTCTTAAGGTTAACATTAGTGGTGCCGGTGGTACGGGACGTAATATTGTGTAATAATGGCAGAAACTAAACTAGATAATCAAACTGCTGAAGGTGCACAAAAGGTATACGAAAGATTGTCTACGGACAGAGATCAGTATACCCAGAGAGCAGAGAAGAATGCTACCTATACTATCCCTCAGTTGTTCCCTAAGGAATCTGACGATGGTGGCACTGCCTATACGACACCTTATAATTCTATTGGGGCTAGAGGTCTCAATAACTTAGCATCTAAGTTGTTGTTATCTTTGCTCCCCCCGGGTCAGCCTTTCTTTAGACTTGGGTTAGATACTGCATCTAATGAGGCACTACAGGCATCTGGCAACGATCAGGTTAAGGATGCCATAGAGTACGGCTTGTCTATGATGGAGGCTGCTATGGTGAAGTATATGGAGCATAATGGTCTTAGACCTACGCTCTTTGAGTGCATCAAGCAGCTCATTATTGCTGGCAATGCGTTGCTCTTTTTGCCTCCTCTAGAGGGTGGCATGAAGTGCTACACTCTCAGAAACTTTGTAGTTGAAAGAGATGCTATCGGCAATGTACTTCAGATTGTCGCTAGAGATACTTTAGCTCAGGGGACTATCCCTCCGAGTATCTTAAGTCTCTTAGGCAATGCAGGTAATGAGGTTAATCGTTCTGAGAAGGTTAACATCTACACTCATACCTATCTTGTCCGTGGGGATACCTTAGAGGGATCCACTTGGGAATCCTATCAGGAAGTAAATAATACCATTATCCCCGGATCAGAACAGACGTATCCCTATGGCAAATGTCCTTGGATCCCTGTGAGATTCACTAAGAAAGATGGGGAATCCTATGGTCGATCCTTTGTTGAAGATTACCTTGGTGACTTGATCTCTTTAGAGAACCTTCAGCATGCCATTAACGATATGGCTATGATTTGTGCTAAGGTATTGTACCTAGTGTCTCCTTCCTGTCAGACTAACATTAAGGCTCTTACTAAAGCTGAGAATGGGGCTTTCGTAAGAGGTCGACAGGACGATATTGTTGCAATGCAGACAAACAAACAGACTGACCTTCAGGGCTGCTATGCGGTATCTCAGGGTATCGAACAGAGATTGTCTTATTGCTTCATGCTTAATTCTAGTGTGCAACGGCAGGCTGAGAGGGTTAAATAAAAGTGGCTCTCTATAAATTCTACTAATTCGGTGAACATCCCTCTGGGACAATACCGAGCTAACGAGGTTTTTAACTATGAGAAAAACCAACCTTAATGAATTATTACCTTTTCCATGTGTACATAATTATACCTTATTTGAAGATGGAACAATCTTTAATGAGGATAATGGCAAATGGATTAAAGGTACATCTATAACCAAGACAAACAGATATGTGAAGGTACATTTAGGTGCAGATCATTGCTCTAAGTTTATCCCTTTGCATCGTCTTGTTGCTCAAGCATTTATTCCGAATCCTAATAATTACCCTCAAGTTAATCACAAGGATGGGAACCGTTATAACAACTCTGTGGGCAACCTAGAGTGGTGTACTGCTAAACAGAATATTCGACACTGTTGGGGCAACGGTTTACACATGGAACAACATGGGGAACTTATTGGGACGCATAAGCTAACTACGGAAGAAGTACTCTTTATTTACAAATTCCGAGATAGTGGATTGACGCCTACACAGTTTAAGAATCGCCACAAAATAGACGTTTCTCGTGGGACTATCCAAAATATTTGGAAGGGTAAATCTTGGGCTAGGGTTACAGGTGCTAAGAAGGTTAAGTGAGTGTAACGACTATCCGAAAGGAGTAGAGCCAAGTGGCTCGAAATGTAGAAACCTTTAGGTAAGATATAGTCTATTCTTATAGGTAACTATAAGTGGGGAAGTAACGCCTCCCCGATAATATTAAAGAACAGCAGAAGAAATCAGATATATGGCTCAGGAACTTGAGGATACCTTAGGGGGTGTCTATAGTCTCCTGTCTCAGGAACTTCAGTTGCCTTTAGTGTCCTGTATCTTCAATCAGATGCAGTCTAATGGCAGCCTTCCGACTATCTCTGAGAAGTTCGCTACGATTGAACCTACGGTCATCACTGGTGTTGATGCCTTGGGTCGTGGTCATGACTTTGCTAACTTGTCTCAGGCACTTCAGGTACTTGCTCAGTTCCCTGATATCATGCAGATGATCAATCAGCAGAACTTAGCTATGCGTATCTTCACGAGTGCTCAGATTGATGCTACGGGTCTCGTTAAGTCTCCTGAACAGGTTGCTAAGGAACAGCAGGCAATGATGGAACAGTATGCTGCCCAGCAGGGTGTTGATGCTCAGGCTCAGATGGCAGTAGATAACAACAAAGCTCAACAGGAACAGGGGGTGTAACAGGTGAGCGAAGAAACAACAAACTTGAATAGTGATGGTCTTAGTGTCGACAATGGTGTCGATATTATGATCTCAGGTACTCAGCAGCTTACCTTTGATGGTGATGAAGCTACGGGTATGCTTAAGGATGGTGGCAGTAATGATGCTGTCCCTATGGGTGAGCCTTCTGAAGGCGAACATCAGGGTGAACCTCAGGCAGAACCACAACAGGGGGAACCTGAGGGTGACCTTAATGTAAAGATTGATAAGCACACGAAAACCTTAGATGCCCTTGGTAAGGATCTTAAGGCTAAAGGTGTGGACTTCAATCAGGCCATTAAGGAATACAATGAGTATGGTGCCTTGTCTAGTAAGACTATGGCTGACCTTGCTCAGGCAGGTTATCCTTCAGAGGTCATTGAGGGTTTCATTGAATCACGACAGAACCTTGAGAGTGAGTTCACTAATGCTGTCTATAATTCAGCAGGTGGAGAACAGGCGTACAACAAGGTTATTGAGTGGGCACAAGGAAACCTCTCTAATAAGGTTCTGAGTTCCTTTAATCGAGCTATTGACAACAACAATCTTGAAGCTGTTACTCTTATGTTTGAGGGTATGAAAGCTAAGATGATTGCTAAGCAAGGAACACGTAATCCTACTATTATGGGTGGTGGGGTTACTACGGGTGGCTATAAGGGCTTCTCAAGTAAGCAGGAAGTAGTGGAGGCTATGAGTGACCCCCGCTATGGTGCTGACCCCAGTTACACTAGAGCTATCGAAATGAAGATGTACTATACTCAGTTGTAACGTACCCATAATAAAAACATTTCCTAATAACAATAATATAACTACAATAAGAATATAATAAAATGGCTGCGTTAACCGCTAATTCTATTTCTAATCCTGGTCAGAATCTGAGCGCTGGTGATCGTGATGAGCTGTTCATGAAGATCTTCTCTGGTGAAGTCCTTACGGCTTTCACGAGAACGTCTGTCATGATGGACAAACAGATTGTTCGTACTATTCCGCACGGGAAAAGTGCCAGCTTCGCTGTCATGGGTCGTACTCATGCTAAGTATCTTACCCCGGGTAACTCCTTAGATGATCAGCGTAAGAAGATGGAGAACACGGAGCGAGTGATTGCTATCGATGGTCTCCTCACGGCTGATGCTCTTATCACGGATATCGATGATGCAATGAATCATTATGATGTCCGTACGGAATACTCGAAGCAGCTTGGTGAAGCTCTTGCTCAGGCTTTCGACTGTGCCTCTATCAATGAACTTGCTAACACGGGTGCTAAGACTGCCACGGGTATGCCTGAGAACATCCCTGATAATACTACTCTTGGAAATCCGGGTACGGGCAAGGCATTTGAGTATGTTACGGGTAAGGATGAAGCTACGACTGTGGAGTATGGCAACATCCTCCTGCAGGGTCTGATTGATGCCCGTGCTCAGTTTACGAAGAATTGGGTTCCGGCAGGTGACCGTTATTTCCTTGTCTCCCCCGAAGGTTATTCGGCTATCTGCCGTGCCCTTATGCCGGATGCTGCTAACTTTGCTGCTATCTTTGATCCGAATACGGGTCGACTTCAGAATGTCTGTGGCTTCCAGATTGTGGAAACCCCGAACTTCCTGAACAAAGGCGTTGATGGTAAGCATGCTCTTAAGGAACAGATCTCTACGGCTGTCCTTCAGGGTATCGCCTTCCACCGTTCCGCTGTGGGTGCCCTTAAGCTGAAGGATCTCGCTATGGAACGTGCTCGCAGAGCTGAATATCAGGCTGATCAGATCATCGCTAAGATGGCTGTGGGTCACGGTGGCCTTCGTCCTGAAGCCGTGGGTCTCTTCGTTAAGACTGCTCAGGTTGGTGCGTAATGTACTCGGAATCCGACATTAAGGATTCCTATTTCTATGTCAACGGGGGTTCTAAGAAAGGCTCCCGTTTGACTGTAGAAGAAAAGATTAAATTAGGTTTGATTAAAGCCCCAACTGAAGTCAAACCTAAGGTAGTCTCTAGGAAGCCTAAGATCCCTGCAGCTCCCAAATAATACATAATAACAACTATAAAAATACTACTACAAAGGATAAATTATGATTGTCACTCCTTCTAACAAACTAGATGCAGTGAATGAGATTTTATCTGCTGTAGGCTCTAGTCCTGTCAACTCACTTGAAGATGAACTGAATGTAGACGTTCTGAATGCAGTGAGGATTCTCGATAGTGTCTCTAAAGAGATTCAATCAAGAGGATGGGACTTTAATATTGAAGATTCAGTAGCTTTATTGCCGGACGCTGATACTAACTTAGTTCCCTGCCCTAATAATTATCTTAGGTTTGTCAGCAGTGGTTATAAGTTGATCAGACGATCCGGCTATTTTTTCGACATTCTTTCGCAGACCAATGAGTTCCCTGAGGGTTTGACTTTAGATACTCTGGTTAGAGGATTAGACTTTGAGGAGTTACCTGAGGTATTCCGTAAGTTCATTACTTGTCGTGCAGCTAGAATCTTCCAGATGAGATATCTTACTTCAGATGACCTGAATACGCATCTGATGACTGAGGAATCTAGTGCCTATGCAGATATCATTGACTATGATCTAACTACGGGTAACTATAATATCCTCAATGATGACCAATACATTTCTCAGTATATCCAGAGGAGCTAATAGAGATGCCATTAGTATCGCAATCAACAGTATCCTATAAGGGTGGCGTATCTCAGCAACCGGATATCCTTAGGTTTGCTGATCAGGTAGAGGAGCAGATCAATGGTTTCTCTAGTGAAGTCGATGGCCTGCAAAAGAGACCTCCTACAATTCACATTAAGAGACTTGGGGACAGAGTAGATCCACTCACTACTAAGTATCATGTCATTAACAGAGACGAGACTGAGCAGTATATCTTAGGTATGTCCAGCGGGTCTCTAAAGGTATGGGATTTTGAAGGTAATGAAAAGAAAGTTGTTATTGACAATGATGCTAGTTATCTTAATGTCACGGACGCTAATGATGAATTTAGAGCAGTCACTGTTGCAGACTATACGTTCATTCTGAACCGTAGTAAAACCATTGGTATGTCTAGTTCTACTACCCCTCAAAATGGTCAGAACACTGCACTAGCGTACATTAAGAATGCCTCCTATGCTAAGACCTATGCTCTCTTTATGGGCTATACCTTCATGTGTGGTGTCATTACCCCTGATGGTGGTGAAGCTAAGCAGGCTGTACAGACTACCTCTGCGTACATTGCAGAGAGACTTGTAGCCTTAGCTACAGGTTCTCAGGTTGCTGATAAAGGAGCCACTACCTATAATTGGCTATTAGGACAGGTTGGCGGCAGAGCCTCTATGGGGTTCGCTAAGAATCCTAATTTCAACTTCAGTGCTTATAACTTCAAAGTCTCTGGTGATTCCGTAGTTTCCATCCAATCTAAGACTGGCAGGGATATGCCTAATGTTGTTGTTAAGGATGGCTTTGGCAACACTAATGCATATGTCTTGAAGGGTTACGTTAACAGTGTCTCTAAGCTTCCCCCTGCTGCTCCTGATGGTTACATCATGCGCATTAAGGGTGAATCTAACTCGGCTGATGATGACTACTATGTTAACTACAATGAAGGTAAGAATGCGTGGCTAGAGTGTGCCGCACCAAACATTCAGTATAAATTTGATTACTCTAGTATGCCTCATGCTCTCGTAAGAGAATCTGATGGCTCCTTCCACTTCAAAAGCCTTACTTGGGCTGATAGAGCAGTAGGTGATGAGGACAGCAATCCTGAGCCTAGCTTCGTAGGGGAAACGCTGAATGATATGTTTTTCTACAGAAATCGCTTAGGGTTCATCAGTGGTGAAAATGTTATCCTCAGTGCTTCTGCTGATTTCTTTAATTTCTGGTTTAGATCAGCAGCTACTATTGCTGATACTGATCCAATTGACCTTGCTGTATCTTCAAACAAAGTCTGTATTCTAACACATGCAGTACCATTCAGCAGGGAACTAATGTTGTTCTCTAGAGAGGGACAATTTGTTCTCTCTAGCGATGGCGTGATGACCCCTAAGAGTGCTAAGGTTGATCAAATCACTTCCTTTGATTACAGTGATGATGCTCAGCCTTTAGGTGTAGGACAAAGTATTTTCTTTATCTCTAACAGAGTTAACTATTGCTCTCTTATGAGATACTATACGGTACAGGACGTAGCTGATCTTAAGGATGCTGAGGACGTAGCTGCACATGTTCCTACGTATATTCCTAAGGGAATCTTTAGGCTCTCTGGTAATACTGCAGACAATGTAATCACACTGTGTTCACGTACTCATTCTAACACTGTATGGATCTTTAAGTACATCATTCAGAATTCCCAGAGTATGCAGCAGTCATGGTGCAAATGGACGTTCCGATATGAAGGTACTCAGGTTTTACTTGCAGAGTTCGTAGGCTCTGAAATCTACTTCCTTATTAACACTGATGGCGGACTGTTCTTAGAGAAGAGCAGGCTTACAGGTCAGGCAGTAGACTTCTCTGATGAGCCTGTAAGATACTTTATGGATCGTAAGGTACGCTATGTCATCCCTGCTACTAATAAGTACAGCGACTACAATGACTATACCGAGGTCTCCCTAAAGGATGTCTATGGTGCTGTTCCTAAGATTGGCTCAGCTATGTATTGTCTAGTTGGTACTGATGGCTACTATCATCAGGTATCCTCTTGGGATGATAATGGTGTCTTTAAGGTAACTGGGGATCTCAGAGGCATGACTTACTTCGTAGGCAGGCAATATGAATTTGATGTTGTATTGTCTAGACCAATGATTAAGAAAACTACTTCTGATGGTGCTACAATCTCTGAAGATGAAGGCAGATTACAACTGAGATACTATTGGTTTAACTATAGTAACTCTGGTACCTTTGATGTGTCTGTAGACAATGATGTCAAGAATAAGCACTTCAAGTACACTTGTACATCTAAGGTCTTAAGTGAATCTCCATTAGTCTTAGGATCCTATAGAGTAGCAACAGGTAAGTTTAAGTTCCCTGTGCAGGACAATAGTACTGAGGTTAAGATTACAGTTACTTCAGATAATCCGTTGCCTGTGAACCTTATCTCTGGTGGTTGGGAAGGATATTATATTCGGAGGAATAGTCAGACGTGAGAAAGGGATTAACTCTTAAGAAAGCTATGGTAGGTGCTCTGCCTAGTATGGCGCCTATGGAGCAAGAGATTGGTAAAGGTCTTGTTATGGCTACTCTGTCTCTGCCTGAGGCACCTATTGAAGTAGATCATTTCCTGTGGGCAGGCTGTTACGTTAGAACCATTCTATTGAGAAAGGGTGAGATTGGTGCAGGTGCTTTCATTAAGATTCCTACAGTGGTTATCGTTAGTGGGGACTGTAAGGTTGTCGTAGGGGACCACCTAGAGGAGATTTCTGGCTATTCTGTATTGAAAGGTATGGATGGCCGTAGGCAGGTCTTTAGTGCCTTTGAGGACACCTACATTACAATGTTCTTTGCTAGTAACGCATCTACTGTAGAGGAAGCAGAGAAAGAGTTTACTGATGAGTGGCAGTTATTAACTAACAATAGAGAGGAACTATGTCAGGAATAATTGCTGCAGGTGCAGTAATCGGCGCATTTGCAGGAGGTGGCAGTTCCCTGTGGCAGAAATCAAAGTACAACAGATCTCTCACTAAAGCATTCAAGAAACAGATGTACTATGCTCAGATGAACTACAATTGGAATCAGAACCAATTGACTAGACAAGAGCAGAGTGCCTATGATAATGCTGTGAGCAACTTATTTCAGTTGTCTTATAACGCCTTGCAGAATAACGCTACAGTTGAAGCTTCTCTAGCTGAGACAGGTTACGAAGGGCGAACTGCAGGACAAATCAAAAGATCAATCTCAGGTGCAGTGTTGCGACAAAAGACTGCTCTTAAGGATGCCTATGAGACTGATGTAACTAACATTAGATCTCAGAAGGATGCTCTATATGTCCAGATGAAGAATTCTGTAGAGCAGGCTAGAGATCAACTCAAGAGCCAATATAAGGGTGGCATGAGTTACGTTATGGAATTCCTCGATAGTTCCGCTAAAGGTGCAGCTATTGGTGCAGCTACAGCAGGTGCAGGCAGTGCTCTTGCAGGTGCTGCAGGTACCGTAGGTGGTACTGGTGGTACCATTGCGGGTACTGTGGGTGGAGAGACGGTTGTTGCAGGTACCTCTAGTGTTGGGGGTTCTGCGGGTCTCTCTGGTATTGCAGGTGCGAATGTCTTAGGTACATCTACTGCAGGTGTTACTACTTCTTCGTCTACTATGGGTACCGGTACTAGCTTCATGAATAACTTTATAGCTAACTACAGTACCCTTAAGGCACAAAACCAAGGCATGTTTAACTTCCTTAATTACATGCAGAACTTTACAGGCGCGATGAATCAGGGGTATAACCGTAGAGGTTCCTATGGAGGTTATTACTACTAATGGCTTATAAGAATACAGCAGGTACTACGTCCATTGCTAATGAGATGGGTACTTGGGGATACTTCAATTCTGGCTTAGCTAAGCTCGGGGAATATAAGGGTGCAAACCTTAACATTGATTCTTCTAAAGTTACTGCAGACCTCGAAGGTGACTGGGTGAATGCTTTAGGTCTAGCTTTTAAGCAGGCATCTAAAGACTTCGATCAGTATCAGATTGATGAAGCAAAGCGGCAACAGGTAAAGAAGAAAGAAGTAGAGGACTTAGCTGATAAGTATTTCCAAAGTCATTCTATTGAGCAGTATCAGCAGGATATCAAGAATAATCGTATTCCGTTTCAGGACAATCCATTTGCTATGTCTAGACTTAAGTATCTGCATGGTCGAATGGCATACAACCTGACCTATCAGGACTTTGTTAATGAACAGGTTAATACGAATAAGCTTGCTGGTAAGTCTCAGGTTGAAGTAGATTCAGAGTTCTATCAGTACGCTAAAGAGAGCCAAAAGGATCTTGCTGATTCCTTTGGTTACTCTATGGATGATGAGTTCTTTAAGGAGGGTTTCTTTGAGACTTCTCCTGAGGGTCGTCTAAAGGTAATCGCTCAGAAGGAAGCTGTAGAGGATAAATGGGAAACTGAGAAATCTCTTATTGCTGATTCCTCTAACATTGCTACGATCATTAATTCAGGGTCACCTAATGCAGGTCAAGCTTTCCTGAATTACCTTGATCAAATGGGGAGAACTACGGGGGCTAACTATTCCCCTGAGATGCAATATAAGCTTCTCAACAACGCTTTCCAGATGGCCTCTAAGTCTCGCTATGGTTCTCAGCTTATTGAGAGTATTGCAGATAAAGAGATTCCATTTATCAAAGGGACTACCTTTAGAGAGCTATTGGGTGAGGATAACCTTAAGGCATGGCTTGTCAATGCAGAGACTGTAAAGGCTACTGACAATGCTATGGAGTTCTCTCATTGGTGTGATGATATTGACAAGTATGTTGAGGATGGCAACTATGTTCTCCTCAGCCAACTTAAGGATGAAGAGTATCTCTCCAATAACAATGTAGAGACACCTAGAACTAAGTACCTTGATCAGGCAATCAGGAACGCTAAGAGAACTGCTCAGGCTAACCTTAAGGCCGCTGGGAAGGTGCGGGGGGATGCTCTCTATGAAGAGTACCTTGGGGATACTCTTAAGGCTAACCTTGCTGGTACTGCGGTTCCTACTGAGGAGGCTTTTAGGAAAGTCCTTCAGGATGCAGGGATCTCTCTGAATTCCAATGATATGAAGGTTATTGGGCAAGGGTTTGTCCAGAAGATCTTCACTGGGGGTGACCCAAAGAAGATCTCAATGCTACTCACTATGGCTACCTCTAAGGGTACCCCTAATTCCATTAGAGAGCCTGTCACTGAGATGCTTAAAGAGTACTATCAGGACTTAGATCATAGACTTAATGAAATTGCTATGACTGGTAAGATCTCATCTAAGGATGCTGTAGATTTACTTACGGATAAGGAAGCAGGTGACTTCCAGTATAATATCCCGGGTCAAGCTAGAGCAATCTCTATCTCAGGGTTATCCCCAGGGTTCCAAACTTTAATGAGCCTCTATAGTACTAATCCTTCAGCAGTACGACAGATTCTCACTAATGGCACCTATGGTGACACTCGTGTATACTCCCAGTTGTCTACTGTAGATATGGCTATCAGGCTTGGTAAGAATCCCCTTCAGGTTCTCGCTTCTGCTCAGGCTTTTAAGGCTCAGCAACAGAGAAAGGCACTAGAATCAGGCGTTCCTTTAGAGCAGCTATTGCCTAGATTCAGAGTAGACAGGAATGAGATTCAGGGTTTAGTTGGCACTGGGGGTCTCAACAGAGCTACTACGGATATGTTGGATACTCTTGTGTGGGCTGAGATTCGAGCCTATAAGGATGCCAATCCTACAGATGATACCTCTATCCGTAAGCTCGGTAAGGCTGCTATGGAAAAGGTAGCCAATGAATTCGTGGGTGTCCGTGGCTTTGTCCTCCCAATTGCTTCTATTCAACAAGGCTTAGGTGAGGTTGGAGTTACCCCCCAGTCTCCTGAGGATCTAGCTAAGTATGCCAATGAGGTCTTTAAAGACTACATGAGTGAGAGAGGTCTTAATACACCTATGCTTTATGATAGTTCTTTCTATGATGTCAATAGAGATAATATTTCTGTAGTTGCTCTTGATGGTACTGAGAATATGGTTATTCCTATGAAGGACTTCACTGCTAGAATTAAAGCTAAGATTGTTAAGAATATTGAGGAGGGTTCCAAGTTTAAATGGCCGACAATTCATACGTTCCGGTAGACACTGGGGAATATCCTGTAGCTAACCTAGGGAGGTTCTTAGGAGCCTCTAAGCCTCAGTATGAAGCCTATGTAACTACTACTCCTATTGAGAACATTCCTGAAAAGGATGTACTTAAGGGAGACACTAAGAGTTATAGTCTCTTTAACTTTAACGAGAGTGCTTTTGTAGATGGTGTTAAGGTTTCCCCTATTGGCATGTGGGTTCGCAGAGGGGGATTTACTACCAAGAAATATGAACCTACAGAAGAAGAAAAGGATGAGCTGTATAAGCAATTCAACTATGACAAGGATGATATTGACTTTGTTCTAGACAATGCTTCTTCTATGGAGGACGTTAAGAGGAATGCAGACTTACTTGCAGAGAACCGAAGGGTTGAAGCTCAGTTTGCGAATAGCCCTTGGTATATGTCTTTAGTAGGTGGCTTAGGGAGTGCTGTAGGTAATCCAGTGGATATTGTTACTACGGTTGCTTCAGTTGTTGCTCCTCCTATTGGCGTCTCCTCTAAGGTAGCTTTAGGTGCCACTAAGGTCACTGCTAATGTTGTCTCAGGTGTAGCAGCTAATCAGCTTCAGGATTACGTTACAGGTATTCATCATGATGTCTGGGCAGACGTTGGTGCTATTGCAGGTCTTACGTTAGGCTTTGAGGGACTAGGTAAAGGTTTACGTACAGTCTCTCAAGTTAACCGTAAGGTTGCTATAGCTCATGATGCTATGCTAAAGGGTGAGAAATCCCCTGAGGATGTTGTCTTTACCCCTATCGAGAGAACACTTGCTAATAAGACTTTACCTCTTGCTAGAAAGATGAATGACCTTAGAGAACAGCTTACCTCTAAGTTGCCTTCAGTTGAATTCAAACAGAAGCTATTGTCTTATAGAGATAAATCTGAGGATCTTAAGGAATACATTGGTAACCTCACTCATTGGGAACAAGGTGTACGTACTGATGAAGGTTTTAAGCAGAGACTGAATAGCCCTGCTAAGAATACTCTCTTTGATGAAGTAGAGGGCCTTATGGTTGAAACAAATAGCCTCATGAATACCCTTCCTCATGATGTACATAAGTTATCCAACAGGTACGGAAGAGAGGAGACTAATGAGTTCCTTTATGACAAGATTGGTGGCTATGATGTCTCTAAGAATCCCCTTAGTAAAGATCCTGAAGCTGTAGCACTGGCCGATAGAATTTCAGATACCTATAGACACCGTGGCCTTAAGCTGCATCGTCTTGGTCTAGTTGATGCTGCCTATAGAATTGGTAAGTATGTTCCAGTAGTTATTGACAAATGGAAGATGCATGACTTCCTGCTTAGAGTAGGTGGAGATGAGCAGGCAGGTATCTATCTTCAGAGTTACCTCTATACAGGCGTAACTCGTTCCGCAGAAAGGCTTGCAGAGTTCCGTAGGATTTGGAAAGAGGAACTACAGGCTCAGGCAGAGAAGGAAGCTAAGAAAGCCGAAGCTCAGGGACTTGAAGTAAACAAAGTAAAGCTTACTCCTGAGGAAGAAGATATTCAATTCAATGCGTGGCTCTGGGATGAAGCTAGAAAGGCAGGATATGGATATAGAGATCAGAATCACTCTGGTCACTCTGTAGACAACTTTAGTGATGATGCTAGAGACTTCTCTTTTCAGAAACGAAGGATGCCTTGGGATACCTCTTATAAAGATCATTCTGGCTTCTCTCTGAATAAACTCAGAGGAGATATTGTTGATGTCTCTGGCAGATACTTTAATCGTACTGCGGGGTTACTTGCAGAGAAACGAGTATACAACAGAGACTTCTCAGAGGGACTTGAGCATATCAATAAGATGGCTGATGACTATTGGGTAAAGAATACCAATAGACGTCCTGAGGGTGAGGATGAACTTCGTGAGGCTCTTAATGTCATGCATAGGCGTGCCTATGGTATGGCTATTAATCCCAACAGAGCTAACTTCACTACTGGGGATGCTCTTGCAGATATTATGAAGCAGTTAGCTTTCTCATCCTTTGGTACTCTCATGGGTATCCTTAACTACGGTGAAGTTGGGGCAGCAATTCAGGCATATGGTGCAGGTGCTCTCATTAGAATGATCCCCGGGGTACATGAGACTGTCCAAAGATGGGGCAACGGTTTATTCACTAAGAATGATATTACCGCTATTAAGGATCACCTTATTGGCAGAGAACTTTATGATACCTTAGATGCCTCAGAGATCATGAGACGTAACGCAGAGAAATATCGTAACATTAATCCCTATATGGCTAAGGCTGTAGGGATCTTTAATGTTATTGCAGACTACTCCCCTGCTGCTCAGATTCAGAGGTACACTAATAACACTATCATTGATACAGTCGTTAGTTGCTTCCTTGGGGAGTTCATGCAGAAGGCTTATGGGCGTACTGCGGCTCACAGAGGATTCCTTAGAGATATCGATCTTAAGAGAGTAGGGATTACTAAAGCTGATCTTGATTATACCCTAATGGCTAGCAAGAGATTCTTTAGGTACGATGAGACAGCTAAGACACCTATGCTCAAGAAAGGTACACGATTGGCTGACTTCAGAGATGACGATAAAGCTATGAGTGTATTGCGTAAGCTCACTAACTACGCTATTGAGGAGACCCTTCAGAGACGCAAATTAGATGATGTCTTTACGTGGCAGGTAGCTAATAATCCTGTAGTGTCTATGGCTCTCCAGTTTAAGACCTTCGCAGTGCAGTCCTATAATAAGCGTTTCGTTAAACTAATGAATCGCTGGGAAGAAGAGGGTAACCTTGCTGCATTGAATAGCTATCTCACCTCTAGTGCTCTTACAGGTGCAATTACGTTAGCTCAGGTTAACCTTAGAGCCTTGGGTATGGAGGATGAAGCTAAAGAGCAGTACCTTCAGAACACCTTAGGTATTGGCTCTATAGATGACTTGAGTGACCCTGATGCACTTACTACATTCTTGATGCAGGCATTCTTTAATAGAAACCCCTATACAGCCTCTATGGCTCTTGCATTGAATTCTGTAGGTATTGGTACATCAGCTAAGACTACAGCTCAAACTAGAGATACCTTAGGCGAAGATTCTAACTACATCAAGTGGAATGGTATCGCTAATACTGTCTTAGATATGTTCCCTGCATTGCGCTATGGTGAATCTCTTGCCTTTGGTGGCTTGGGTACATACAGCAGAATTCAGGATATGATTCTTAATGATTCTACCTATAAGGATCGAAGGGATATCGCTAGGTATATCAAGAGGTCTACATCAACTATCCCAAATATACCGGGGATAACTAATGCAATTAAGTCCTTCGTTAATGACGATCTAGAGGACTACAAATATGGATATTAATATTTAATGGCTTCCACTATTGCTTTTTATATAGGTGACGGTACTAAAACTGACTTTACAGTTCCCTTTGATTATCTAAAGAAGTCTTTCGTTACTGTACGATTAGGCACTAGCACTACTCTTACTGGGGGTGACTATGGTGATACCGGCAGTGACTATTACTTCCTAGATAAAACTACGATTAGACTTAAGGTAGCTCCTGCATCAGGAGAATCCTTAACAATCCGTAGATATACTTCAGCTACTGAACGAGTAGTTACCTTTAAGGATGCCTCCATTCTTAAGGCTACTGACTTGGATACGTCTCAGTTGCAGGCATTCCATATTGCTGAAGAAGGACGAGATATCCTTGAGGATTCCCTTAGTGTTAACCGAGAGGGAAACTGGGACGCTAAGGGTAAACGTATCATCAATGTAGGTACTCCTGAAGCTGATTCTGATGCTATGACCTATGGTGTCTATAAGACTGATGCTAAGGGCGCCTATCAGGCTAAGCTAGATGCTGAGGCCGCTAGGGATGCCGCTAAGGTCTCTGAGGAGAACGCTAAGGCTTCTGAAGTTAAGGCTAAGGAGGCTGAGGTAACCGCTAAGGATTCTGCGGGTACTGCAGTATCTGCG
>ERZ779705.356-NODE-356-length-43615-cov-2.879454_pt1 | contig 43615 bp, 55 predicted proteins | sample MGYA00511385_ERZ779705 | MGnify/ENA primary metagenome ERZ779705 (study PRJEB29588, sample SAMEA2145301) | human gut metagenome | biome: human gut; feature: human-associated habitat; material: faeces | place: Denmark | collected 2008/2010 ... | reverse complement strand
GGAAAATGCTGCTGCCGTGGAACCAAAATCGATGCTCTGGTCGACGGAAAGGTCTTCGGTCGGATCAATGTTGTGCTGCTTTAAAATATATTCAAATACCATTTCCGGCATACCACCTGCCCTGCCGCCAAGAATCGTTTTTCCGCGCAGGTTTTCCCATGAAAAATCATCTTCTGCCGTTCTGGATACCAGAAAGTTGCCGGCGCGCTGTGTCAACTGGGCAAAATTGACGGCGTAATCCGATGCACCCTGTGCGTATACATAGATAGAAGATTCAGAACCCATAAGGCCAATCTGTGCATCATCTGAAATCAGGGAAGTCATAACGTTGTCAGCGCCGAATCCGGTCACAAGTGTAAGGTCAATGCCTTCTTCCTTAAAATATCCCAATTCAATTGCCGCGTATTGTGGTGCATAAAAAACGGAGTGCGCAACTTCATTTAAAGTGATGGATGTGCTACCGGTGCTTTTTGTTTTGCTGCAGCCCATACATGTACAGCACAGGCAGACAACAGAAATACTGCATAAAATTTTAAGACAGTTCCGATAATTCATAAACAAAATCCTTTGATAGCAGAGTTATTTTAATATATGAAATAAGGGACCGGAAAGTGAAAAAATATGGAAAAAAAGGTGGCGCTGTGTTATAGTGTAGCTGGTTATGAAATTGTCAAATGATTTATAATGATAGGTAATATAAATGTTAAAATTTGTTTTTGACACTTATGTTAAAAAATACAGAATGGAGAATAAAGATGAAGCTGGATATGCATTGCCATACAAAAGAGGGGTCAATTGATGCAAAAGTGCCGATTCAGGAATATATCACGAAGCTGGTAAAAGAAGGCTTTGACGGAATGCTGGTAACAGACCACAACTCCTATGACGGCTACCGCAAATTTGAAAAGATTGCAAAGAATCTGCATCTGGAAAAGCCGTTTACGGTATTAAAGGGCATTGAGTATGATACAAGGGATGGCGGTCATGTGATTGCGGTACTGCCGGACTGTATAAATGATGCTTTTATGGAAATCCGTGGAATGACACTGGCGCAGTTAGAAAAGATTGTGCATGAAAGAGGGGGCATTTTAGGGCTTGCACATCCTTACGGGCCGGGATTTTTTGCATTTACCAATACGCGATTTGGTAAAAAACACAATGAATTCCTGGAAAAATTTGATTTCGTGGAAACATTTAATGCCTGCATCAGACCGTGGGCAAATGCCTGTGCTGATAATCTGGCAGGCTGTCTGCATAAGCCGAAAGTGGCAGGGTCGGATGCACATAAGATGCGCGTAGTCGGGGCAGCATATACAGAATTCACACAAAAAATTGCAAACAACAATGATTTAATCCGGGCAATTAAAGAAGGACGGGTGCAGGCACAGGGCGGCAGTGTTTTAAAAGAAATGGAAGAGGAGACAAATTTTCTGCTGCAAAAGGCGGCAAATGCAGGGTACTGGGTTTACAATAAACTGGGAGCATTGTGGAACTGGAAGAAATTGCGCTGGATTAGGAAAAAAATTTTGTAATATATGCAAAAAATAAGCAAAAATAAGTATTATTTTTTGTTATTATGTGATAAAATACGACTAAGATAAAAGCGAATCAGAGAGGTAATAGATATGTTTGGAAAAAAGACAGCAAATGGTTATTCAGAAGAAAAGGACTTGCAGCTGCTTATGCAGGCAATGGATGGTGTGATTGGCGGTAATTATGAAGATATTGATACAAGCGCATTTCAGAATCCGGCATATGGAGAAAAGTTTAATGAACTGATGCACGCATATAAGCGTTCCAATAACAATTTTGTAATGCGTCTGAATCAGGCAATGGGTTCAATCGGTGATAACTCTTATGTAAAAAAGACATTAGATCAGGTTCAGTCCCAGACAGAATCCATCCGGGATATGGAAAATGCAAGCCGTGACATGGAAACATCTATTAACAATATTTCGGAAGCAATGTCACATATCCGTGAGAATACACATGATGTCATTGCAACCGCTGACAGTAGTACGGAAAATATGAACAACAGCATACAGGTTGTCAATGAGTCTTCTGAAAAGATTCAGGCAATCAATGAACAGGTACAGGAATTTCAGGGCAAGATTGATAAAATCGGTGAAATTGTCGATGTGGTAAAGAAGGTTGCAAGCCAGAGTAATCTGCTGGCGTTAAATGCATCTATTGAAGCTGCAAGAGCAGGAGAAGCAGGAAAGGGCTTTGCAGTCGTTGCTGATCAGGTAAGACAGTTATCCGGCAATACCGCAGAATCTGCAGAAGACATTGTTAAATATGTAGCAGAACTGCGTACGGATATCGGGGAACTGGCACTTTCCATGAATGAAACAACCTCCAAGCTTGCAGAGGGCAATGAAAAGGTAGAACAGTCATTGGAATCAATCCGACAGATGAATCAGCAGATGAATCAGATTAAGGATCGTGTTGACAATGCTTTTGAGGATATTGATACACAGACAGACGTAACAAAAGACTTTACAAGGCAGATTGAAAGCATTTCCAAGAGTTATAAAGAACTTTCTGATGACTGTACGGAAATGGGAACGCATGTCTATAAAATCGGGCGTTACATTGATACAACAAGAAGTGATATGGTACGTGGATTTGCTGAGATTACACAGCAGGACTGGCTGGATGTATTTATTAATGACCACTTTATCCTGATGTGGAGAGTTTATAACAATGCCGTTGATTTTGAGCGGTTAAGAAAAGAACAGCTGAATAATCCGAAGACCTGTAAAATCGGTAAATGGCTTGCTGCACAGACGAATCCACAGATTACAGGCAGTGCAGAATTTAAAGAAGTTATTGAAACGCATAATAATATCCATAAATATGCGACACTTTCATGGGAGGCAAAAGACCGTGAGGATATTCAGGGAGCCATGGATTATTTCCAGCAGACATATGATGCATATTATGTTTATAAGAAAGCGGTTGAGAATCTTAAAAAGCTGCTGGCACGTCTGGGAGAAACAGATAAGACCAATATTGTTGTTTTCACAAATTAGTGCAGCGTGCTTACAGACAGATTAAACAGACAAAATAAAGGCAAAACGGTTGAAAACCATAAAGAACTGTTATAGTATGTATGTTAGGTAGAAACGGTACAGCTATAACAGTTTTTTAAGTGGAGAGGTGGATATGGAAGGAAAGGAAACAGTTTATGTGATTGGACATAAAAATCCGGATACAGATTCTGTATGCTCAGCAATTTGTTATGCAAGACTAAAAGAAAAAATAACAGGACAGCATTATGTGGCAAAACGTGCAGGACATTTAAATGAAGAAACGCAGTATGTCATGGATAAACTGGGGATACAGCCGCCGGAATATATGAAGGATGTCAGACCACAGGTACGGGATATCCAGATTCGAAAAACACCGGGTGTTTCTAAAGAGATTTCAGTAAAAACGGCGTGGACCCTGATGAAAGAGCAGAATGTCGTGACACTTCCGGTAACAAAAGAAAATGTGCTGGAAGGACTGATTACGATTGGAGATATAGCAAAATCGTATTTTCAGGTTTATGACAGCACCATTCTTGCAACAGCCCAGACACGGTATCAGAATATTGTGGATACATTGGAAGGAACGGTTGTTGCAGGGGAAGCAGACGGTATTTTTAAAGAAGGAAAAGTTGTGATTGCGGCGGCCAACCCGGATATGATGGAAAATTATATCGGGACAGGGGATATTGTTATTCTGGGGAACCGCTATGAGGCACAGCTGTGCGCAATTGAAATGGAAGCAGGATGCCTGATTATCTGTGAAGGCGCACAGGTGTCAAAGACCATCACAAAAGTGGCAAAGGAACACAACTGTCTGTTAATTACAACTAAATTTGATACATATACGGTAGCAAGACTGATTAACCAGAGTATGCCGATACGTTTTCTGATGAAAGAAAAAGAAGGAATTGTCAAATTTCAAACAGAAGACTTTATTGAAGATATCCAGACGGTTATGGCAAAGCTTCGCCACCGGGATTTTCCGGTCGAGGATACACAGGGCAATTATGTGGGGATGATTTCCAGAAGAAATTTACTGGGAGCAGGAAAGAAAAAATTGATTCTTGTTGACCACAACGAAAGGGGTCAGGCAGTCAATGGCGTTGAAACAGCGGAAATTCTTGAAATTATCGACCATCACCGGCTGGGGGCAATTCAGACGGTATCACCGGTATTTTTTAGAAATCAGCCGCTTGGCAGTACGGCAACGATTATTTATCATATGTATCAGGAAAATCAGGCGGATATTGATAAAAATACAGCGGCGCTGCTGTGTTCGGCAATCATTTCCGATACATTGATTTTTAAATCACCGACGTGTACGTCGGATGACGTGGCAGCGTGTATGCAGCTGGCAAAAAAGGCAGAGCTGGATATTGAAACATATGGGCGGGAAATGTTCCGTGCCGGAAGCAATTTATCCGGTAAATCTGCAAAAGAAATTTTTTATCAGGATTATAAAAAGTTTTCCGTTAACAATGTTGCAATTGGTGTCGGACAGATTAATTCTATGAGTGCGGAGGAGTTAGAAAAAGTAAAACCGCGTCTGGCAGAATTTATACAGGGTGTTGTACAGGATAACAGTGCGGGAATTGTTTATTTTCTGCTCACTGATATTGTATCGGAATCCTCTGAGGTACTTTGTGCGGGTAACAATGCCAATGCTGTGATTTATCAGGCGTTTGGCGTAGAAGTAAAGGATGCTTGTGTAAAGCTGCAGGGTGTCGTATCCAGAAAGAAGCAGTTTTTCCCGGCAATTGTGGAGGCATTACAGCAGTAACGGATTTTAGAAAAGCAGAAAAGAAAAATAAAAAGAAAAGAGGAAAACAATTGAAAAAGCTGACAAAGGACCAGCCATGCTGGTGCAAGAGTGGAAAGTTATACGGTGAATGCCACATGGATTTTGATAAAAAAATTGAAATGTACAGAAGAAAATTTCATAAGGTTCCACCGCGGGAAATTATTAAAAATGAAGCACAGTTACAGGGAATGCGTGAAAGCAGCAAGATTAATATTGCAGTACTTGATTATGTGGCAGAACACATTTGTGCAGGTATGACGACAGAAGAAATCGATCAGATGGTTTATCAGAAGACAACGGCAATGGGGGGTATTCCGGCACCGTTAAATTATGAAGGGTTTCCAAAGAGCGTATGTACTTCCATTAATGAACAGGTGTGCCATGGAATTCCTTCCAATAATGTACAGTTAATTGACGGCGATATTGTCAATGTGGACTGCTCAACCATTTATAATGGATATTTTTCAGATTCATCCCGGATGTTCTGTATTGGAAATGTTTCCGAAGAAAACCAGAAGCTCGTGCGTGTGGCAAAAGAGTGTGTGGAGCTGGGTTTACAGCAGGTAAAACCATGGGGACATTTAGGTGATGTGGCACAGGCGATTCAGGACCATGCAAAGGAAAACGGATATTCTGTTGTCCGTCAGGTCGGTGGTCACGGTATCGGACTGGAATTCCACGAAGCCCCATATGTCAGCTATGTGATAAAAAAAGGCACCGGAATGGTGATGGCACCGGGCATGGTATTTACAATTGAACCGATGATTAATATGGGAACAAGTGAGATTTACATTGATGAACAGAATGGCTGGACAATCTATACGGATGATGAAAAGCCGTCAGCACAGTGGGAAATTATGGTACTTGTAACCAATGACGGATATGAAGTGATGTCGTGGTAATAAAAAATGGATAAAAAAGCTCCGGATAATGCCGGGGCTTTTTTTGATGGGTGCGCCTGGCGGCGCACGTTTCTAAGTATCACGGACAGAAATCTGATACAAGGCGTACATGGTGGATGAGCTGACTTAGGACAGCAAAGTCCAAAAGGCAACCGTAACCCATGTATGTAGATCAGGCAAGTAGACGAGGAAAGACTGGCAGTCTTTTAGTGTGGCGGGGCAAAAGAGGGGAAGAACTCTTTTTGTGTGAAATCATATAATAGTATTAAATAAATTATATGGAGTAAGTATGGATTGTATGAATAAAAAAAATCCGCCGCAGGTTGTGGGCATGACATATGTGCCATGGCAGCACTGGGGCGAGGTGTATGAACCATGCAGAGCATTAAAATACGGAACATTGTTTCCAATATTAAATAAGCCGTTTGTCGGCTGCAGACGTGATAGAAGCCGTTAACGGGCAGAAAGCCGGTTAAAATGCAGAGTGCAGGCAAACAGCGGCATTGCGGACTCTGTGAAACAGTATGCCGCGTATAAAGAGAGGAGCATGGCAAACGTGAAGGATATGAGAAATCCATATATGCCAGGTAGAGGGGATTCCTGCGGCTGTCAGGGAATCCGGCCGGAGCAGGAAGGCAGTAAAAATCCTGCCGGCAGAAGGGCAGGAGAAAACTGTCCGTGTACTGACAGAATGGGAAGAGAAATGAGAATGCCAAACAGAATGGAGCATCGTCTGCCAATGCAGGGATGCCAGGAGAATATGCGTCTGGTGCCGGAAAACAGAATGTCAGAAAGAAGACTGCAGTCTGTACAGAATCAGCAGTGTAACAAAAGCCGTTATATCGCAGATGTGTATGAGCTGGGATTTGTTATGGTGGAAACGGCGCTGTATCTGGATACCCATCCCGATGACGGTGAAGCACTGGCATTTTATGCCGATATGAAGCATCAGTACGCAGAAGCAGTGCGGCTTTACAATGAAAATGTAGGTCCTTTAAGTTTTTATCATGTAACAAATGAAAACTACTGGAACTGGGTTGCAACACCAATGCCGTGGGAAATGGAGGGTTAAACGATGTGGAATTATGAAAAAAGATTACAGTTTCCGATTCATATTAAGAATCCCAATCCGGCACTTGCGGCAATGATTATCAGTCAATACGGAGGCCCCGACGGGGAGTCCAGCGCCTCCATGCGTTACCTGTCCCAGCGGTACAGCATGCCGTACCGTGAAGTTTCCGGGCTTTTGACGGATATCGCGACAGAGGAATATAGACCACTTATATATCGGTAAGCGTAAAGGCAGATATTTACTGCTTTTACGCTATTTATGTTTTGGGACAACTGGATAGACAATTATAGAAAATTCGTCTTCATGCCCGTGACCTTTGACATTTTTTGTATAAACGACCCTTTCTATAACTTCTTTTAAAATGTCATTTTTACTTTTAGGAGTATCAAGGGACCAGTAGCATTCTATAATTTTCCTCAGTTTTGGAACAAACTGAATTTTAGCGGTCTGACGCTTTTCTTCTTCTAATATTTCTTTTTTTACAGATTCAATTTGAGTGTTTAAACTTTCAATTCTATCTTTAAGCGTGGCAGAACGTTGAAAGAATATATCTGTAGTATAAACTCCCTGTTCTAATAAATCATAAGCGTTGTTTAACTGTTTTGTTACAGTTGTAAGTTCCTGCTCATATTTATTAATATTTTTTTTCATTACAGCAATGTTGTCTGTTTTTTTTTGTTCTTCATTTTCAGATACATCATATTCGTTAAGCCATGTTTTAAGAGAGTCAATGATACGTTCTTCAATTAAACGCATGTAAGCGGCACGGTTATCGCAGGCGGTATTTTGACACATTATAACATCGGCTGGCTGCCGAGAACCAGCAGGACGGCGTTGCATACGTTGTCCACACTTAGAACAATATATCAAACCGCATAGTGGGTTGGTAAGTTGTGTAGCTCTTTTAGGGGAGGTATTTGTTTTAGCAATACGCATTTCATGTGCTTTTTGCCAAAGTTCTTTAGATACAAGCCCTTCATGTCTACCCTCATATTTTTCATATTCATCACAAGGACGCAGTCGTGGACGTGTTTTGGTAACAATGCCGTTTTTCATTATAGTTGTTTCTTTTCTACGCCCCCAGACCATGTATCCTGCATAGAGTGGATTATCAAGAATAGAAATAATAGTGTGTGTAGTAAAATGGTCTGTTTTTCGAGGTTTATATCCCATTTCTGTTAGTGTATGTGCGATTGTAGTAGTACCAGCATGTTCATTTACATACATATCAAAAATTCTTTTAACAGCATCAGCTTCTGGTTCTAAAGGTTCTAAGGTGTATCCTTTTTCGTTTACAAGTTTTACAACTTTATATCCAAATGGTGCATTCCAGCTTGGAAATTTACCTTCTTTTGCAGATTCTAAACGTCCTGCCTGGATACGGCGGTTTATTGTTTTATACTCACGGCGAGACATAAATAACCCAAATTCAAAGTATTCTTCATCAAATTCATTGTTTGGATTATAAATTTTTGTAGGAGTAATAATCTGTGTATCAGAATACTTGAATGTTTGACTTACAATTCCCTGGTCAATCGTATCACCGCGCGCCAGTCGTTCTACTTCTACAACAAGCACACCTTTATACATACCAGATTCTACATCTTGGAGTAATTGTTGCATTACAGGACGTGCCGCAATGGTTTCTCCAGATACAATTTCACGGTATACTTTTGTTACTTCAATTCCCATTTTCTGTGCAAGTGCATCCAACATATGTTTGTGCCGTGCAAGGGTTTCACCCTCTCCATGCTGTTCGGCTTCAACATCAGCACGGGATTTTCTTAAATATTGGGCATATAAATCCATAGTTTAACCTCCTTAAATAGAACTTTCTCACTTTCTACTTGATTATCTGCAACGGAATAAAAAAAGTCAATAAAAACTTGTCGAAGAAAAGAAAAACATGAAACGCGGTAACAAATAATCAGATAAAATCAAAAAGCAGGGAATTCCCCTGCTTTTTGACTATAGACAAAGTCCGAGCTCTTGTATTGGTAGAACAAAAGCTTTTATTATTAAAGTAATTTTTCAACAATATTGATTATAGTATTTATGTATAAAATAAGGACTGTTCTTGTTTTTAGTATATTAGAACTTCTGTCGGCAAGATATTTTATGAACCATAATAATATTATAATAGAAGCCAAAAATGACAATATTGATAGAGTGCTGAATGTTAAGCTACACATAACACTTAAAATTAATATTACAACAGGAAGTGATATTCCAGTTGAGAATTTTTCATGATATTCTAAATCAAATTTTAAATTTATATGTGAAAATATTATTAATAGCAATGTTGGCATGGCGTGAGATTCCTTGCTTCAGCTTCAGATAATGGTACCTGATGAGATGACTTAGAATTTCCGCAAGTCTTTTTGCTGTGATAGTGATTTCCGGTAGCAGTAATCCAAACTAGTTTCTCAGCCGTTGTCCTTTCGGTAGCCGGTTCCGTTTCCGGTTCGGTAACAGCTTCGGTTTCGGGTTCGACCTCCGGTTCTGCATCATTCTCGTTTTCTTGTGCAACAATAATATCCGGTTCAGTGGCTGTTTCAGCCGAGGATTCTATAATTGCAGTCGTATTTTCAATAGCTGCAGTTGTTGTTGAAACAGTGCTTTGCAATTCAGGTTGAACAGCAGTGGTTGTCTGTTCCTGCACAAGTGCTGTGGTAGAAGTGCTGTTATCAGACCCGGAACCGGGGATAAATGCACATATCCAGCAAATAGCATAGAAGCCAAAGATTGCAGATAAGATTGTTCTTTTTCTGCGGCTGTATTGGATCTTATTAGTCCACAAATAGATAAGTCCCGCAGGTGGAATAAAAAGCAGCAGAAACCATAGCAGTATGGGATGATGTTTCTTGTCGCCGCCATTATAGTTATTGTCATTATTGTCGTATTCTTGATTGTTTGTTGTGCCGGAGTTTCCGGAGGAGTGGGAATTTCCAGATGTTGAAACATCCTGATAATAAAGCCCGGTTCCGGGTATACCGACAGAGGTCGTTTTGCGGCCACTTGAACTTATTGTATGGTGGAATCCTTTTCCTCCGAATGTTACGCTGGTGCTTTTCTTGTTTAAATTTAATTTTACACCCGGCGCAATTTTAAAACTTTTTCTGAATCTTAAAGACATCTTAAAGCCTTCTTTCTTTAATCATATTTTAAACAATTCCCGAATCAAGTATAGCATATTAAATTGCAGTAAGGCAATAAAGGTACTGAGTACAGAGTATTTATAAGTAAATAGTAAAAAACGCGCAATTTAGACAATTTAGTACATTTTTTGATATATTTAAACAAAGTAAAATTGTACTGAATAAAGTACAATAATTTTTAAAAATAGTGCTTTACACGAACCCCGCCTTTGTTTAACAATTTCTTCATGCGAAAGCAGAGTATGCATGTCTGCTTCGTATAAACATAATGAGATTCGTGACGCGCAGGCTTGACAAGCAGGCAGATATATACCGGTATATAAATAAAATTTAAGAAAGGAATGCAGGATGAACAGAAAAGATAAAAAAATGAAGAAATTTAAACGCACAGATTTATATGCTGTATATTATAGAAAAAGTGAAAGACTGTTTTTTAATGAAAATTATAAAAAAACATCAGGCGCTACGGTTACAGTGATAAAATAAAAAGATATTGAATCCGAAGAATATAATTCACGGAGGTGGCAACATTGGTTGTCACCTCTAAACTGCTATGTTTTATTTTATATAGATCAAAAGGCAGGGGAGCCTCTGTTTTTTATCGTTTTGTGTTTGATTTGTTGCATTAAAGGAAAGTTATGTTATAATAAAATAAGTTTCTAAATTGTCACAAAAAATGCAGTAAATTATCCACATTTTACCAGAATAGGATTAAATAATGAAAACGTTTGAAATACCTAAATATTTGAATTTAGATGGAGATTCATTTGAATATTTAGCAGAATTACAGAACAATATATTAGTAAACCAGTACGAAGAAGTTGTATTGGATTTTTATGACTGCGAATATACCAATGCCGCATTTACAGCATTTATTGGTGCGTTGATGAAGATTTGTGAAAGTCAAAATATACCAATTAAGCTTCGGAGTAAAAAAGGCTCCAAAGTGAATCAGTATTTTAAAAGGTCAGGGCTGTATAATTATTTAGTAGAAGATGAGAAAAAATATATTAATGACAATGCCATTCCTTTTAGAAAAATCTCATTGGATGATGACTGTATCATAGATTACATTGAAAAAATATTATCATTGGCACCAATTACATTAACAAGTAAATGTAAACAGCAGTTATTCAAAAATATATTTGAAATATTTAATAATTCAGTAGACCATTCGGAAGCGCAAATGGGTGTTTTTTCATGTGGACATTGGATGCCGAATAAAAAAGAACTGGTATTTTCAATATATGATACAGGAAAGGGAATTCCAAAGCTGATTAAATCAAAGGTTGATGAAACGTTTACCTCAGAAACCGCATTAAAGTGGGCATTGGTCAGAGGTAATTCAACTAAGCAATTAAATGGTGGAGCACCAAGAGGATTGGGATTATCGGATTTGATTGATTTTATAAATTTAAATAATGGTTCTATTCAAATTATGAGTAATGATATATTGTATGAAAATAAAAAAGGTAAAGAGAGCATAAAAAAACTGCAAAATTCAATTATAGGTACATTAATTAGTATAAAAATAGTTGCTGATTATGAACATATATATATTTCTAAAAGGGAGGACAGATAAATGGCTATAATTAAGATTTCAGATTTTTCAAAAGAAGCGGCGTCAAAGACAAAGGGGTTAATTTTAAAAGAAAAACTTTTGGAACATTTGGATGATGCTGATTTAGCAGTAGATTTTACCGGAATAGAAATGTTTGCATCACCTTTTTTTAATAATAGTTTTTCAGCTTTGGCGTTGATTTACGGTTTTGAAAAAATCAATAATATTAAAAAAATAGGTTTGGATAGTACAGGTCAAAATACTTATGATACATCTATTGAAAACGCACGTTTATTATCCAACAGTCCGCAGTTTTCAGAACAGATTAATGATATTGTAAATAATGCCAATAAGGACGGTGAGCAGTTTGGATAATGTGAATTTATATAATATAAATACTTTTTCATCTATAAACAATCGAAAAAGATTTTGCTTGGATACTAATGTCCTATATTGGTATACATATCCGAGGTATGGTTTGGGTGAAAAAAATAATAAACATCATTCGCAGGTATATTATGATTTTGTTGATAAGCTCGTGGCTGACGGTAATCCGTTGATTACGACAATTTACAATGTTTCTGAATTGTTAAATATTGTCGAGAAAAACGAATGGGAAATATATAAAAGATTAAATCCACAGCTTCGAATAGATAAAAAGGAGTATCGTCATATTGCATCAGAACGAACAAATTTACAGCAGATCATGAAAACGACCATTTCAAATGTAAAAAGTATATGTACAATAGTTGATTTCAATTTTTCGTCAGAAAGACTTGATAGTTATGTGGATACATTCACGAAACATCGGTGTGATGTTTTCGATTATTTGATATTGAATTATTATGTAGAATCATCAGACATAAATATAATATCAGACGACAATGATTTTGTAACCTATCCGGGAATTAATTTGTACACTGCAAATCGTAAATCACTGGAAGAATTGACGGTGTGATTTATATAACCCTACTTTGGTGAGGGCGGTTGTTTAAATGAAATCTGAGGACGGAACGGGCAGCCGTCACCCTGGTTGGAGATGTGGGAATGTCACCCCACCTATTTCATTTATTAATAAGATAATAATAAGCGTAGTTGTTTTGAGGTCGGAAATGGTTTCCGACGCACTCTGAAAAGAGTACCTGAGATGATGGATACACCGCCCATCCTAAACAACTATGCTTTTTATTTTATAATTTAATATCCTATAAATCAAAAATGCAGGGCAAATCACCCTGTATTTTTGATAAACTATTGTATTTTGACTATTTCTCCAGTATTTATATTTATTTGATAACTTGCTAACAATGTTCCTGAGAACATTAATTTTGCATCATGTTCTTCACCTTTTACGTAATCATGTATTTCACAAAATAGTGAATTACCTGAAACGCGCAGATTAGTAGATGTATTATTGAAAAAATTAATAATTCCGTGTATTTCATCTTTTGATTTAAAGTATGTTTGATAATAGGAAAGAGCATAATCCTGAATGTTAATATTTTCAACAATAAGAGCATGTTTCCATTTATTTGTAACATCATTCCGTACATAGTCATAGTATGTAATATCTAAAGTAGAAATGTCCTTACCATTTACAGAAGTTGTTTGATTTTCTTCAACTGTAGTTTCAGCTATAGTAGTATTATTGGAAGTAGAGGTGGAATCGGGATTAACTATTGCTGAAATAATGCCACATATCCATATAAAAATATAAAGTAATAAGAAAGCATGAATCCATTTTTTGGAATTAGGAAAATATTTAAAAAATAAAATATATCCTACAGGAGGAATCATTAATAATAGTAAGATTGTTACTATTTTCATTAGTTGATTTGTTTGTGATTTTTCATTTGATTGCATATATAGTTCTCCTTTTATTCAAATTTATGCCTATTTTATTAAATATAATTTAGAAACATTCAAAACAAAACCACCCCTCTCATATTATCAACAATTCCCAAATCAAATATAGCATATAAAAGAGCGATAGTACAGATGTGGTACTGAATATAGTATTTTTATGATTAAACAGCAAAATAAAAATGCAGAGTGAATCATCACCCTGCATTTTTTGAAATATCATCAAAATCGTCTTCCGGAAATCCGCCCTCTGGCTCATCTGGAACATCATCATAGATACAATGCTTATGTTCTGCAGTTTCATTATTCTGAGCCGCAACTGCCTGATACTTTTCAATCATGCGTTGCAGGGCTTCCCAGTCAGTTACATCAAAGGTCGCAAATGTCTTAAAGACATTCTTTGCAAATTGGTTTTCACTTTTTAAAATACGGTCAATCATTGCAAAATATTGCGTTTCATCGCTGGCATACATCTCACCGTCACCGTAAACAAGATAATCATAGTTCACATTATATTCGCGGCAGATTGCTTTTGTCATCTGTTCGGTCAGATTACGATTCCCTTTTTCAATATTAGAAATAGCAACTTTAGTGACGCCTAATCGGTCACCAAATTTTTCAAGCGTAAGCCCTAGCGACTTACGAAGTTCTTTTACGCGTTCACCTTGTGTCATTTATGAAATCACCTCTTTTCATATTAATTTAACATTAATATAACACGCAAAAAATAACTGGTCAACAAAAAGTTATCAAAGATTACAAAAAAGAGTTGACAAAGTAATCAAAGATTGCTATAGTGTAATCACAGATAACGAAAACAACTTCAAAGAGGAGTGAGAATCCATGATTATAAGAACAGAATTTGGAAATTTTGGTTGTCCGGAGGACTTACTCCGGTACATGCGGGAAGGAATCCGAATATTGGGGTGCTAAGCTCACTCCAGTTCGTTTTACACTGAAAGAAGTTGAAGACTGGATAAAGTTGAAAGAAATGTAAAGGCAGGTGAGAGATATGACACAAGAAGAAACGAAAAAGCGGCTGATTGAACAGACTACAATACAGTTCACAAAGCTGACAGACGAAAACAAGCAGTTCATTCTCGGTTACATGCTGGGAGTGCAGTCAGAGCAGCAGAAAGCGCAGACACAGCCCCGGACAGCATGAGCCGGGGCGGATTAGTGAAGGAGGAATAAAAAATGTGGCTGTCAAAGAAAGAGTATAAGGCTTTAATTTGCGAATTAGATGAAATTAAGGCGAAACAGCGCGAACTGGAGCAGAAGACGGAACAGAGGTTACTTAATATGGCAAAAAGAATCCTCAGAGAGCCGGAAAAACTCTCTGAGGAATTAAATCAAATGGATAGGCTTGATAAGTACGTTGATGACATTATTAATCAGTGATGAAGTGAGGTGATGACTTGAAATGCCAGCATTTGTTTTACTGATACTAGTATACATTATAGCGATTGGGTGCGTTTTTATCATGAAAAAAATACAACCCGAAAGCGTGTTTGTATATGCTGTCTGGGCGGGATTTGTATGTGTTTTACTTACATTGATTGTAATAATTCATTAAAGAAAGGACAAAGCATGTTGTATTACATATGTTCGCCGTATCGTGGGGCGACAAAGGAAGAAGTTGAAAAACATATAAAATATGCCAAAGAGCTGACAAGGACGGTATTGTTACACGGACATAGTGCGGTTGCTCCGCACCTATACATAACAAACTACCTTAATGATTCCAGATCGGAAGAAAGAAAACGAGGACTAGAAGCTTCGCTGGAGATATTAAAAAAATGCGATGTGGTTTATGTCGGACAGAAGTTCGGCATTAGTAAAGGCATGGCGGCCGAGATTAAAGAGGCTGAAAAATTAGGAATACTGGTGTTTTATAGGGATTAGGAATACCCGCTCACAGCCCTCAGAAACTGTGAACGGATTTGGGTTTCGTTGCGGTAGTTCCCCACTTTGGCAGTGAAAAAAATTAGATACCTTAGACAGCTACCACCGCCAAAATAAAAGAATCGCAACAGCACACGGCAGTGTTGTGTTACCACTGCCGTGCGGCTCACAGGGCGTTTAACAGGGAAATGGCATATCCCCTAACCAAAATCCCCGGAAGCTGTATCCCCTCACAGCACCGCACGTCTGATAGCCATGCGGGTTCGATTCCCGCCGCCCTGATTTCAACGTTGAATATAAATAATAAAAGGCTGTGTGACAGGCACAGTCAGGTAACTTTTTGAATAACCATAATAATAAGGAGCGTAAAAAGGAGATTAATCATGATTGTAGAAGAACACCACATTGGAAAAACAACTATTTACATAGATGATAGCTGCGTAAGATATAAGACCCCAGAGGATGCAAAACCAGTAATGGAAAGAATCTATCGTATTTATAAAGAGAGTGAAATACGGAAGATGTTAAAAGAACAGGAAAAGTGAGTAGTTTTTACTCACTACCGGAAGCTGATTTAATAGGAAAAATACAGACAGGATATGTGCCATTCCTCTCCCCTTGCAATGGCACAGCACCCACTTTTATATTTTAATTCATTTGTCTGAAATGCGGGTTCAAATCCCGCGCTTCCGTTCGGGACAAGTTATTGCCCCGTGGCACGTTAAAGAAATGTATATCACAAAATATTGCCGGCATTAGTCGTATATGCCGACGGGAAGGAGAAATTTTATGCAGGTAATGGATTTGACGAAGATTGGAAAAGGCACAGGCGGCAATCGAACAGGTTGTGCAAAACATGACAGACGTCAATACACCCTATAAGACAAAGCGATCTGTGACAATCAAAATGAGTTTTGAACAGGACGAGAACCGCGAAATGGCAGCTTGTGAAATCTCTGTACAGACAAAGCTTGCACCGGTAAATCCGGTCAAGACAATGATTGGATTCGGCAGGGATTTAAAGACCAATGAACTGTTTGTAAACGAATGGAGCAAGCAGATTCCGGGGCAGATGTCTATGGATATGGAACAGGTACAGCCGGAGCAGAAGGACGAGCCGGAAGAAAGACAGGTAATTGATTACAGAAAAGCAAAGAAAGCATAGGAGGTATTTATGGAAAACGGATTAAAAGAAGCACTGGCATATGCAGTGGGACTTGCAGAACCTCATACGGTTGATTATGCAGGTGGAAGATTTACAGATAAGCAGCTTAGCCGCATTGAGTGTGATGTGAGAGCCTCAGCAATTCACATGAAAACACTGACGGGCTTAGTGGATTACATAAAAATGATGCAGGCAGATACATTAAGGTACGACCAGTGGATTGTACAGGTGAAAAGCCCGGTTGAAGTTTCGTTTTATTCTAAGTTAAATGAAGACAGGAAGCGGGAAGCATTAGCGGTTGCGGAAGCTGAATTGCCATCTATAAGATACAATTCATTTACGGAAGCAGAAGATTTTCTGATTGCATTACGTTCCATGTTTGTACAGACAGAAGCAACGGATTTGTTATTAAAGTTTGCAGGAACGGTTGAAATCGGAAGTGTACAGCAGTATAGCGATGATGGCATTTCCCAGAAAGCCACGGTGAAACAGGGGATTTCCGGTAAGGAAGAAGCGATTGTACCAAGTCCGATAGCGCTGGCACCATTTAGAACATTTATGGAAATTGAACAGCCGGAAAGTGAATTTATTTTTAGAATGAAGTCAGATGACAGAAGTGTTTTCTGCGCATTGTTTGAAGCGGATGGTGGTGCATGGAAGAATGCTGCAATGCAGAGTATAAAGCAGTATCTTGAAGAACAGCTTAAAGACATTGATTTTGTAACGGTGATAGCATAATAGTTTTTATCCGGCACAGTGTAGGGCTGTGCCGGATTATATGGCAGGAGCATGATATGACAGTAGAGGAAGTAACAGAGCTTTACATCAATCAGGGTAAAAATATGCTTGAAACGGCGCAGGCATTGAATGTGAATCTTTCATATCTGCGGGCATTTATGCAGCGCAACCGGATAACGAAAGATGCCGCAGTCATGCACAAGATTGACAGTGCCAGAAAAGCGCAGGAGCGCTGGAAGATGTTAAGTTCCAGTGCAATGGATAAGGACGGTGATATGAATGGATAAACCGGAATCAGAAGACAGCGTTGTAAATGCTGTTTATTCTGATTCTACCGGAGTAATTACAGGCAAATGCCCGCACTGCGGCGACTATGTGCAGCGGGTGTGGAATTTGAAGTGCTGCGGAAACTGCGGCAGACCAATCAGCTGGAATGGCATTCCGGTAGAGAATTATCACGACTTACCCCAAGAATAAATCAGAGTTGGTACGAGTAAATACGAGATAGTACGAGTGAATACGAGTAAATCAGAGATAATCATAGTTAGAACGAGATAATACGAGTAAGGTGGGAACATGAACAGGAATGAATTGTTTTCTTTGCTTATTCTGCGTGAAAAGGGTGCAAAAGCTCCGGCAACGGCAATGACCTTAAAGGAAATTGCATCAGGAGATACGGCGGTCAAATCCGTAAACACGCTGTATAAGATTTTTAAGAAGCTTGTCATTTCCGGTTATGTAAGCTGTGGGCTTCCAGACGGGCGCGCGGCGACTTACTACATAACAGATGCAGGATTGACAAAAATAGGAGAATTTGAATCATGAAAGACAAAATTGGAATAATCGCAGTTGGACAGGCTGGCGGAAATATTGGCCAGCTTTTTGAAGAATCCGGCTATTCTGTGTTGTATCTGAATACATCACAGGAAGACCTGGACACGTTAAAGAACGCAAAACACAAGTACCATATCACTGGCGGCGAAGGGTGCAACAAGGACAGGAACAAGGCTAAACAGCTTGTAATTGATGATTTTGACAATATTGCAGAGCAGATTGATGAAATTTTAAAATGCGAAATCCTTTTTGTTGTATTTGCCGCCGGTGGCGGTACGGGTTCGGGCGCAGGTCCGATGTTAATGGATTTGTTACTGGACGGAAGCAGTCGTTTTGTTGGTGCGGTGACGGTATTACCGGCACAGACAGAAAGCATAAAAGCGCAGATTAATGCGTATGAGTGCTTTTCAGAGCTGGTGCAGATTGAAGCATCAGCTGCCGTATTTGTAATTGATAACAATAACGGCGAAAAAATGCAGTTAAATCCACAGTTTGTAAATTCTTTCAACGGTTTTGTGGATATTCCCGAAAAATACAGAAGTGACAGAGGAAACATTGACACGGCAGAGGCCATGGAATCGTTAAAGGCACATGGCATGGCAGTGGTAATGCAGTATGGCAACAGCAACAGTAAAATAGCTGATATATTAAGCAGCTTAAACAAGACAATTTATGCGCCGCTGGAACCGGACAAGCGTATTAAATATATTACAGGTGCATTTGATGAATCTGTGAGGGATTTTATTGACCTGCAGAAGACGGTCGGTATTCCGGTGGACATTTTCCGGGCATATTCCGGCAAGGATAAGGCGCATTTGATGCTTTCCGGTTTATCATACCCGAAGACACGGCTGGACGTCATTCACGAATACGTCAGCGAAAATAAGGAACGGATCATGAATAATTTAAATGCCGGAACAATCCGGCTGGACAATGATATTAACTTCCTGTCAGCACCTGCGGCACCGGTACAGCCAAAGACCGGAAAACAGCAGAGCAGACAGGAAATCATGAGTAGATATTTAAGAAAATAGAGCAGAAAAGCGGATTATAAGCAGTGCAGGAGGAGAATTATGGCAATTTACAGGAATATACAAATGGCATTTTGGACAGACATTAAGGTGGTGGACGATTTTACACCGGAGGATAAGTTTTTTTACTTGTATCTGCTTACCAATCCGCATACTAACCTTTGCGGAGCGTATGAAATAAGCGTGAAGCAGATGGCAGATGAAACAGGCTACAGTCGTGACACGGTTGAAAAGCTTTTAAAGCGTTTTGCGGAAGTACATAAGGTTGCATACTATTCACAGGACACAAAGGAACTGCTTGTGCTGAACTGGCACAAGTATAACTGGACTGCATCCGAAAAGTTCAGAAAACCTTTACTGAAAGAAATAAACAGTGTTAAAAACGATAATTTTAAAGGCTATTTACTGGATTTATTCAGCGGTACAGATACCGTATCTATACCGTATGGATACGGTAGTGATACAACTGTTACTGTTACTGATACTGTTACTGTATCTCCAGTAGATATTGACAGTAATATTATTAACAATAATTGTTCAAGTGCGGCAAATGCGCCAAGTGTGGCAGTGGCAGATGAATTGAACGGTCGGAATTTGGTTCAGGACAATGATGAACCACATGAGCAACAGCAGATAGCCCCGGAGAATAACGGCGCTGATGATGCAGGCTTACAGTATTCACAAAAAATGGAGCGGCAGAAAGTGAAACAGGAAGCTGCACAACTGTTTGAAAAATTGTGGGGACAGTATCCGTGCAAGCGGGGAAAGGCGAAAGTGTCGGATTCTGCAAAAATTAAGCTGTTAAAAACAGGAGCAGACCAGATGCAGAGGGCACTCTCACGCTATCTGTCTGATTTGAAGAGGGAGAGCTGGCGCAAGCCGCAGAACGGAAGCACGTTTTTTACTTCCGGGTACATAGATTACCTGGACAGCAACTATGCACCGGCACCGGAACAGCCACGGAGCCGGGCGGCAGGCACTAAGTTTAATAATTTTCAACAGCGTGACATGGATATTGACAGCATGGAAAGGCAGTTGCTTAGTAATGCGATGTAGGAACATTGGTGATTTACTACGGAATTGACGACATTTTGAGGTGAAAGATATGGATGAAAATGTATTGAGAAAAATAAAAAAAATTAAGGCACTGGCAGAACGTGGGGTAGGAGGTGAGAAAAGTACAGCAGAGCAAAAGTTAAAGAAATTACTTGAAGAAAACGGTATAGTATCACTTGATGAATTGGAGAGAGAGCAGGCAGAATTTGAATTGTTTTCTTATAACGGCAAATATGAAAAAAAGCTTTTGATGCAGTGCATGTATAAGGTTTTAAAGGATTTAGATTTTAAAACATATCATAGGCGCGGGACAAAGCAAAAGGTGGGAATTTATTGTACTAAGGCGGAAAAAATAGAAATACAGTTGGAATTTGATTTTTATAAAAATGCTTTGCATGAAGAAATGGACAGATTAGTACGAGCCTTTATACAGGCAAATAAAATTTTCCCGGACAATACACCATATGATGATTCGGAATTAACAGAGGAAGATATAAAAATTATGAGTATGTCATCAATGATAGAAAAGAGAAATCGCAGATTGCTTTTGGAGGGAAAATGATAGAAAGTGGGTTGAGGGGACTCGAACCCCTCGGCGCCCAACTACTACATACGCTTTGCTCCTATTTCATTGGTTCCTGATGCAAAAACCCGCACTCGCCTGCACCCGCTGAAATGCTATTTACTACAGAAGTAATTGTCATAAGAGTACCTCCCGAAAAGATAAATCTGAAATTACAGTTATTTTTTAGGTTATGCGTCCACATGACAGAGCAACAAGATAAAATTATCGTAAGTAGTGAAGTAAATGGCTTAATTACAAATATATGATACATCTTATGTAGAAAAAAGTCAAAAGGTCAAGAAAGGAGAAGATTTATGGCAAAGTATAGAGATATTTTAGGCAACGAAAGAGAAATTGAAGATACGACAATAACAATTAGCCTTGAAAAGTACAACACATTGATTATCAAAGAAGCAATCGCTGATGGACTTATACAGGCCAAAAACAAGGAGAAGAAATTGGTTCAAGATACAGATGAATTATTGGAAATGTATAATGATGTTGTTAAGGACCTTGAAAAGTTTAAAGAATATCAGCAGTTAGAGGAGCAGGGCACACTTATCAAGTTACCTTTCAAGGCAGGATATCGGGTATATCTGATAAGCGAAAACTTTATTGAACCATGTACAGTTGAAGCAATATTCTTGTCGGATTATATGGATAAAGAGTGGAATCACAGCAACATGGCAGAAATTTATTACAACAGAGAAGACTGCCCTTATGTATCTACGGAAATATACTTTACTGATATTGGCAAAACAGTATTCCTTACAGAATCTGAAGCAGAAGCAAAATTGAAAGATATCAAAGCAAATCGGATTTAAAATTTTGTGCATAAGGAGATGCAAACATGAAGATTATTGACAACCAGCCGCAGGCACAGATACTCGAAGATAAGATAACAGCAATAAGACAGACCAGGTATTCTGACAACGACTGCATGAATGCGGCGGTGCAGACGATTGTCATAGATGAACTGGTGGACATGTGGGAGAAGTTACAGAAGTAATGGAGTCCGTTACCGTAAGAGCGGTAGCGGGCTTTTCGGCATTCAGGAAAGGACAGAGAAAATGAGAAGGATAAAATATTTTGCGGGACAGCACGAAACAAAGCCCATTAAAGACCAGCGGGAACTGGATGCGCTGTATGGCTATTTTTTAAACCATATCAGAGATGCAAAAACAGACTGTAAAAGGTATCAGTGGGAGCGGAACTATATGCTGGTACACATTGGCTTAAATACGGCATTCAGGGCAGAGGACTTGTTGCAGCTGCGGGTGGTGGACGTGGAAAAAGGGTATATGTCTATAAAAGAGAACAAAACAGGGAAAATGCAAAACTTCAGAATGAATAAGCAGTTGCACGAAGATATTCTTGAATATATCAATAAATACAATCTTGGCAAATATGATTACCTGTTCCGGGGACAAAAGAAATATGTAGATGATAAAGCCTATATCTATCCGATTAATCGTCAAATGGGCTATAAGATTGTATCAGCGGCGGCGGAAGCAATCGGAATTCCGTATACATTTGGATTACATTCGTTACGCAAGACATTTGGTTATCAATATATTAAGAAAGGTGGCAAGACTCTTACGCTGATGAAAATGTACAATCATGCAAGTCCGGATGTTACTTTGCGGTATGTTTGCTGGGGCAAAGAAGACGCGGAGCATGACCGGGAAGCAATGTATATCGGACCGAAGGGAATGAACAGAAAAAGGTAAGTTATCCACAAAAATAACGGGATTTACACTTACGGTATCATTTTTGCGTTAGAAAAAGATAGTTGATATAATTGGAGCATAGGAAAATACAGAGGTTGCACAGCTAAAAGCGGCATTAGAAAAAATTATACACTTTTAGCAGTTATGTATCATTTTTTAGGGAGGATTGTGGATAAATGCAGAACGCGACAGATGAGGATAAAATTGAATTTTTAGAGGGGTACAGGAGAGCAAAACTAAGGGAAGAAAATTATAAGCTTGAATCAGAGGCACTTATCAATTGCCGGTTAATTTCATCATCAAAGATTACTGGAATGCCGAAAGCACATAACAATAAAAAGGATTTATCACAGTTGCAGGAGTTCATTGAGAAGCGAAGTCAGGAATATATTGGCTACAGATATACAGCAGCAATGCGTGCGGCAGAGATTATGGAGTATATAAACAGACTGGACGATGAGCTTGAAAAGAAGATACTGTTGTTAAGATATATACAGCTGGATAGCAAAAACCGCCTGCGGGACTGGAATTATATAGCGGACAAGATTGGATACAGCAGAGCGGCACTGCACAAGTATTACAAAAATGCGCTGGAGCATTTGCAGATTCCTTAAAAAAATAAAAGTGTAGACAAAAATAGACACAAATAGACATTCATATGTGTTAATATAGTATCTGTCAAAACTGCATTTGATTTATTCCAAGGGAAGGGAGTGCCTTAAAACAAGGCATTCCCTTTTGTCGTGTGCGGGGAAGACAAAGACTGTGAGCAAAGACAGGTGAGCATGGTTGATAGGAGTGAGAACGTGACACAAGATGATATTATGTATGTTGCATGGTGCATAAAAAATGACATGCACAGATTTTATACATGGAAAAAATGGATAAAGATAAGAACTGCTGTGTTACTTACAGATAAGTATGAGTGTCAGGACTGTAAAAAACAGGGGAGATATACAAGAGCAACAACGGTACATCATGTGAATCACGTTAAAGCTCATCCAGAACTTGCATTAGAAATTAATTACATAGATGTAGAAGGAAATGAAAAAAGAAATTTAGTGAGCCTGTGTTTTAATTGTCATGAAAAGCGGCATGGATATAGAAAGCATAATTATCATGCGCCGATTACAGAAGAACGCTGGTAATCCCCCCGGGTAAAAAAATTCAAAAAATTTTTGCACCTGCGGTGACCGGTGCGAAACTCGACAATCCGAAAATTCTTGCACATGATATGAATTTGTTTTTTTGCGGATATTGTAATTGTCTGGACTTATTTATATTATATGCTCATTTGGAGCGGGAAACTGTGTTTTAATTTTAACTTTTTGAAACTTTATTTTTGAGAAAGGGGGAGTAGTATGGCAACCAAAGCGCAGAAAATTGAAGCATCTTTGAGAAAACAGCTTGAAAGAAAAGGTGCAAACGAATACCATCTTGAAAAACTGGTAGAAGACTACTGCAAATTGTATGACATAAAAGTTAAGCTGCAAAAAGATATTGACGATGAAGGTGTTACGCTTACAGAGATAAATACAAAGGGCTTTGAAGTTCATAAAACAAACCCGGCAATCGCAGAAGTTACAAGGGTTACAACAACAATGCTTAAAATTCTTGATACATTGGGCATTAATGCAGATGATAACATTGCAGATGTTGGAGGTGCAGATGATACAGGATTGTAGAATTACAGACTATATAAATCTTGTCAGGAAAGAACCATACAAAATTTGTGATGAACAAAAGCAGTTATGCAATATGATTGAAAGAATCTTTGAAGCAGAAGATTTGACGGTTGATTCACAACAACTGGACAGGTATATGGCATTTCAAAAGTATTTTCCATTTGAGCTGCTTGAGTGGGAAAAATTTTGTTTTGCGTTGCATAACTGTGTGTATCTTCCTGACGGGCAGCTGCGTTTTCCTAAGCTGGATATTTATGTGGGGCGCGGAAGCGGGAAGAACGGATATCTGTCATTTGAAGATTTTTGTCTGCTGACACCGGTGAACGGTGTGAAAAATTATAACATAGACATTTTTGCAATGAGTGAAAAACAGGCAAAAATGTCTTTTTTTGATGTTTATAATGTGCTTGAAGAACATAAAACTGTGATGAAAAAATATTTCTATTGGACAAAAGAAGTAATTAAAAATTTAAAAACAGGTTCGGAATTTGCATTTAATACATCAAGTGTTAAAACAAAGGACGGTTTCAGGCCGGGTAAAGTTGATTTTGACGAATATCATGCGTATGAGAATATGAAACTGGTTGATGTTGCAGTTACCGGACTTGGTAAGGTTCCGCATCCGCGCCAGACGATTATAACAACAGACGGAAATGTGCGTGACGGTCCGCTTGATACGGAACTGGACAAATGCCGGAAAATATTGGCGGGAGAATTGCCGGATAATGGAACGATTCCGTTTATCTGCCGTATTCCTGATAAAAAGATGATACTTGATAAAAGGAATTGGACAATGGCAAATCCCTCGTATTTTTATTTTCCGCATTTACAACATGAAATGGATTTGGAATACAGTGATTACATAATAGACCCTATAGGACATTCATCATTTGCAACAAAAAGGTGCAACTGCCCGCAGGGAACGCAGGAAGCTGTTGTTACAGATTGGGAGAATATTAAAGCCACCGGTATTAGTATTCCTGAATTTGAGCGCGGTACAAATGCGGTTGGTGGTGTTGATTATGCCAGTACAGAAGATTTTGTGGCGGCAGGCATACTGGTAATACAAAATAATATTGATTATTGGATAACGCATACATGGGTGTGTGAAGAAAGTAAAGATTTATCACGCATAAAAGCACCGCTTCGGGATTGGGAAGAAGCAGGACTGCTTACATTTGTCAAAGGACCGGAAATCAGCCCGGATATTCCGGCGGCATGGCTGGATATGCAGGCACAGTATTTTAATATCATGAAGCTGGGAATTGATAAATACAGATATACATTGTTATCTAAGGCACTTGTTGATGTAGGTTTCACAGCAGGAAAAGACGGAAATATTATGTTAGTGCGTCCGTCAGATGAAATGATGATTATTCCTACGATTACAAGCTTATTTAATAATCATGCGATAGGCTGGGGAAATAACCCTCTTATGCGCTGGTACTGTAATAATTCAAATAGAATTACGTCAAGTGCGGGAAATATGACTTATGGCAAGATAGAACCTAAATCTCGAAAAACAGACGGATTTAAAGCATTTGTTGCCGCAGAAATTTTGAGAGATGAACTGATAACTTACAATAAAATGAGTAAGGAAATGTTTATGACTTCCAGTATGGGAGCATGGACATATTAGAAGGGTGGTGAGAGCATTGGGAATTAAGAATTTTTTCCACGATATAATGACGGGAAAAATAGAAGAAATAGTAGCCAAAAAAGTTGAAATGGATTCACAGAATTATGTGGATTCAGAAAAGTATGCGGCACTGGTTGCAGAGGAATTCATGATTAATGTTGCGATTAATATGATTGCAAATGCAATTAGTAAGTGTGAGTTTAAGACGTTTTTTCAAGGACAGGAAAAAATGGGTGATGAATACTATTTGTGGAATTACCAGCCCAATGTGAATCAGAGTTCAAGTGAATTTTTGCATGAATTAGTATACAGGCTGTTATATGAAGACAGGGTGCTTGTTGTAGAGGTAGGCGGACAATTAATAATTGCAGACGGATTTTCGGAAGGGACTGAAATTGTCAAAGAAAGAACATTTTACAATATTTCACGCGGTTCATTTTCCCTGGGGACAAGCAGAACGATGTCACAGGTGATGTATTTTAAGTTAAATAATAATTCGATAAGACGGCTGCTAAAAAGCGTATGTGACGGATACAATCAGTTAATGGATACGGCGATTGAAAAATTTGAGAAGTCCGGCGGAGAAAAAGGAATCCTGAGTATTGATGCGCAAAAGCTGTCAGGCGAATTAAAACAGGTTGGAAAAACTTTTGATGAAGTCATGGAAGATATGATGAACAACCGGTTTAAAAAATTTTACAAAAGTAAAAATGCTGTACTGCCGTTGTTTAACGGTTACAGTTATGAAAGCAAGGGCGGAACTGAATCAACGAAAAAGTCCACTTCTGAATTGAATGATGTCATCAACATCGATGACAAAATTGTTATGAAAGTTGCGAATTCCGTAAATATGCCGGTGGCGCTTTTAAAAGGTGACGTTTCTGATGTAGAACGGATAACACAGAATTTTTTGACATTCTGTATTGACCCGATATGCAGTATGCTTGAAGGTGAGATTAACAGAAAAAGAAGTGGAAAGGCGATTTTACAGGGAACAGGTGTTAAGATTGATACAACATCAATCTTGCATATAGATTTATTCTCTATAGCAGAGAAGATTGACAAATTGATTTCCTCCGGCATGTATAGTATTGATGAGCTGCGGAAGCGGTGCGGAGATACCGAACTCGGAACGGAGGCGAGCAGACGGCATTACATCACAAAGAATTATGAAAAAATGGAAGGAAGTGAAGAAAGTGCACAATTCAAAAATGATGTACAGGTTTGAGCAACAAGCAGAGAAACCTACGCAGATTTACATTTATGACGAGGTTACAGCGCAGGGACCGTTTAACTGGAATACATTGGAGTATGAAGAATCTGAAACTTCGGCAAATTATTTTGTCAAAATGCTGGCAGAAATTTCGGATGAAGGAAGTTTGGAACTCCATATTAATTCATACGGTGGAGATGTAAAAGAGGGTGTTGCGATTTATAACCTGCTAAAGCGGAAAAATTGCAAGAAGACATGCTATATTGACTGTTTTGCATATTCTGTGGCTTATGTTATTGCAATGGCATGTGACAAAATTATCATGGGACTTGGTTCAAGCATTATGATTCATGAAATGTGGACAGTTGCACGTGGAAATGCAGAAGAACTGCGGAAGCAGGCTGATGATTTAGATGTACTTATGCAGACGAACAGACAGATTTTCCTGGCACGATGTAATCTTTCGGAAGAAAAACTGATTGAGATGATGAGGGCAGAAACGATTCTGACCCCGGAACAGTGTATGGAATATGGTTTCTGTGATGAAATTTCACAGGCGGCAGTTGACCAGTCGCAGATAAATCAGTGCTATGAAAAGAAATACCGGCAGTTACAGCAGGAATTACGGCAGCAGAAAACTTTACAGGATTTTGTAAAGGAATTTGCAAAGCCACAGAGTACAGAAACAAAGCCAAAAGAACATATCGAAAATAAATCGCTCAAAATGATGAGCGATTTTTTTAATGCTTTTACAAGCGTACAGTTAAAGGAGGATTAGAAATGTTAAACAAAGATTTATTGCAGGCGCAGAACAAAGATTTAATGCAGAAGCTTTCACAGGCATTAAAGGAAGACGATTCTGATAAAATGGCAGAATACTTACAGCAGTTTTCCGAAGGAGTACAGGACTGTATTTTACAGGAATATGCAGACCTTAGAGGGACAAATGATACGGCAATTTTAGCTCAGAGAGGTATCAGACAGCTTACAAGTGAAGAAAAAGAATTTTACGAAAAGTGGGCGGAAGCGGGAAAGAGTGATAATCCTAAGCAGGCACTTACAGATATTGCAAAGGCAATTCCGCAGACAATTATTGATACAGTTATCAATGATATGCAGGAAGCGCATCCACTTTTGAATGAAGTCGATTTTATTAATTGCCAGGGTGCTATCAAGATGATTATTAATGCTGATAATATTGATTTGGCAACATGGTCTACTCTTACAAGTGCAATTACCACGGAACTTGCAGGTCAGATTAAGACAATGGATATGACACTTGCAAAGCTGTCGGCATTTATACCGGTAGCAAAAGACATGCTTCAGTTAGGACCTGTATGGTTAGACAATTATGTAAGAATCATCTTGTCAGAAGCTTCTGCCGGCGGATTGGAAAAGGGAATTTTAAAAGGAACAGGAAAAGATCAGCCAATCGGTATGTGCAAAGATTTAGACGGGTCAGTGACGAGCGGAGTGTACACAGATAAGAGTAAAGTAAAATTAAATACACTTGATGCAACAGAATATTGTGCTGTAGTTGCACCTTTGGCAAAAAAGCCAAACGGGGGATATCGGACAGTGCCGGAGGTTGTATTGATTGTGAATCCGGTTGATTATATTTCAAAGGTAATTCCTGCTTCAACAGTAAGAGATTCTTCCGGGAATTACAAAAATAATGTATTTCCATACCCTACAAAAGCAATTCAGTCGTCAGCGATGGAGGAAGGCGAAGCAATTTTGGGACTGCCTAAAAAATATTTTATGGGAATTGGCGCAGGCGCAAGTGGCAAAATTGAGTATTCCGATGAATACCAGTTTTTAGAAGATAACCGTGTGTATCTTACCAAAATGTATGCAATGGGTATTCCAAAAGATAATAATGCTTTTGTATATTTGGATATTTCAAAGCTGAAAGCGCTTGATTTAAAGGTACAGGTTACTAATACGGAAGACAATCCGGTTAATACAAAACAGAAGGCGTAAAAATGACAGCGGTTAGTAAAGAGCTGCTTGCAGAAATAAAAAATGATATTGACATAACATGGGAAGATGCGGCCGGAGATGAAAAACTTTCCGGCTGTATTCTGCGTGGAATGAACAGAATCAATGATTTATGTGGGACGCAGTTTGATTATAGCACTGAAACAGGTGACAGTCAGGCGAAAGATTTACTTTTAAATTATGTGATATATGCGAGGGCAGGTGCACTTGATGATTTTATGAAAAATTATCAGGCGGATATTAACGCATTGCAGATTGCACAGGAGGTAAAGCGGTATGCTCAACAGCAGGCAGAGGAGAGTGGAACAGTTTAATGACGGAATTGCGATTATTTGTGAAGCCAAAAACAAAGCTATTGTGAAAGAAGTTGCAAGGCTGCGTTTTGGAATCCGGACAATAGGTGTTACAAGATTTTATCAGGCGAAAATTGCCGGAAGTAACATTGATAAGTTAATCAGTGTGCCGGTTAATAAGTTTGTAAATGCAAAATCTGTAATATTAATTGAAGATGAGCAGTATACGGTGAAACAGTTGCAGGAAAAAATGGATACAGTGCCGCCAACAGTGTATATAACACTTTTAAAGGCGGCGCCGCAGTATGAAGACAGGAGGAGTTTGAATGAAAGTTCTTAAATCATTTATACATAAGCAGTATGGAGCAACGGAAGGTGATGAGATTACAATTCAGGATAAGAAAGTTGCGGACATTCTGGTAAAAAAGGGAATTTTAAAAGAAGATGAAAAGAGTGCTGTAAATGTCAAGACGGATAAAAATTGACCAGCTTTCAGGTGAAATTGTAAAGATAATGCAGGATTATGCAGGTGATGTTACAAGCAATATGAAAGAGGACATTGACAGTGTAGCAAAAGAAGCTGTCAAAAAAATAAAAAGTGCTGCACCAGTAAGAGATAGTAATCGTGACAGAAAGACCAGGAGCGGTAAGAAATACCCGCCAGGAACATATAAAAAGAGTTGGACCAGCAGAACAGTAGAAGAAACATTTAACCGTAAAAAAAGAACGATTTACTCGAAGGGACAATATCAATTAACACATTTGTTGGAAAAAGGGCATAAAGAGGTATTACCTTCGGGGAAAACGGGAAGAAAAGTTGAACCGATTGTGCATATACAACCGGCTGAAGAATGGGCGGTAAATGAATTGCAGAAAAGAACTATAAGGAGGATAAGCAGTGGGGTATAACGAAATTAAACAGATGCTTGAAGAATTAGGTATTCCGGTTGCATATTGGCGTTTTGATGATAATGAAGTGCCGACAGTTCCTTATATTATTTTTACACTGCCTAAAAGCGATAATATGGCTGCGGACGGAAAGACATATTACAAGAAGCAGAGGCTTTTTGTTGAATTGTATGTGGGTGAAAAGTCGCCAAGACTGGAACAGCAGTTAGAGGAACAGTTTGATAAGTACAATCTGTTTTATAACAGGGACGAATACTATATTGAAGATGAGCAGATATTTGAAGAACTATATCAGTTGGAGGTTTAGCAATGGCAGAAAATAAAGTGAAATTTAATTTGAAAAATGCACATTACGCAGTTATGAATGTAGATGAAGACGGTACGGTTACATTTGAAACACCGGTTGCGATACCGGGTTCGGTGTCACTGTCGCTTTCGGCAAAGGGAGATACATCTGAGTTTTATGCGGACGGTATGGTGTATTACACGGCAACGGCCAATAATGGATATGAAGGCGATTTTGAAATGGCATTGATTCCACAGACATTTGAAACAGATGTTTTATGTAATACATTAGATGATAATAAAGTGCTTGTAGAAAACAGTAATGTTGAACCGAAAGCATTTGCACTGCTGTTTGAGTTTGACGGAGATGTAAAGGCAACAAGGCATGTAATGTATAATTGCAAGGCATCGCGTCCGGACGTAGCTTCAAAGACAAATGAGGATAAAAAAGAGGTACAGACCGATAAATTATCATTAAAGGCAAGTCCGCTTGCAAATGGAAATGTGAAGACAAAAACAACAGGAGCAACAGCAAATGAAACATATACGAAGTGGTATGAAAGTGTATATGTTCCGGTTAAGACAGGAGAGTAGTATGATTGTAAAAAATATTTTAATTGACGGGAAAAAGGTGAAATTTCGTGCTTCGGCAACAATTCCACGGCTGTACAGAGCATATTTTGGCAGGGATATTTTTAAGGATATGATACAGCTTACAAAAAACAGTGATAAGAATAAAAAAGATGACGGCGGCGACATTGAAAATCTTGAGCTGTTTGAAAATGTAGCATATATAATGGCCAAGCATGCAGACCCGGCACAGCCGGACACGCCGGAAGAATGGCTGGAGCAGTTTAACGTCTTATCACTGTATCAGGCACTTCCTGATATTATTGAGTTGTGGAGACTGAATAATATGTCAGTGGCAGAAAGTAAAAAAAAATTCAACCAACAGTTCGCACGATGACGACACCATTATTTATCCTTAGGTGTTTAGAATTGGGCTTGAATCTTTCCGATTGTGACAGAGTAACAATCGGTCTTGTATATGATATGTATACAGAAAAAAACAATGACGATTATGATTATCCAATAATGGCACAGCAGGAAGACTTTGACCGTTTCTGATGTAATACGCGCATCAGGGGCGGTTTTTATTGTGAGGTGAGGAAATGGCAAAAAGCAGGATTGCAGGAATCACTATTGAAATTGGTGGGGATACAACCGGACTGCAAAACGCATTAAAAGGTACAAATGACAATATTAAGAAAACGCAGGACGAATTAAAAGATGTAACAAGATTACTGAAACTGGACCCGACTAATACAGAGCTGTTAAAGCAGAAGCAGGTTTTATTAAATAAAGCAATAGATGAAACAAAGCAGAAGCTTCAAATGCTTCAAAATGCGCAAAGGCAGGCGGCTTCTGAGGTAGGACAAAATGGAAAAATCACACAGGAACAATACAGAGCCCTGCAAAGAGAGGTTGAAGCGACAAAAGAGGAAATAAAGAAACTCCAAAAAGAAGCGAACAGTGCAAATGCGGCTTTACAGAAAGTTTCCGATGTGACAGGTAAAATCGGAAAAACTGCAACGAAAATCGGAAAAGGCATGTCGGTTGTATCTGCAGGTATTGGTGGCGTTGCAACAGCGGCAGTAAAGACAACGGCGGACTTTGAAAGTGCAATGAGTAATGTACAGGCCATTTCCGGCGCAACCGGCGAAGATATGAACAGCCTGAAAGAAAAAGCACGTGAAATGGGAGCACAGACAAAATTCTCTGCAACAGAAGCGGGCGAGGCAATGTCTTATATGGCAATGGCAGGCTGGAAGACAGAAGAAATGATGTCAGGTATTAGCGGAATTATGAATCTTGCAGCAGCTTCTGGAGAAGATTTAGCAACGACTTCTGATATAGTAACAGATGCACTGACAGCGTTTGGACTTACAGCACAGGATACAGAGAAATTTGTGGATACACTTGCAGCAACAGCAACAAATTCCAACACCAATGTATCTTTGCTGGGAGAATCTTTTAAATATTGTGCGCCGGTATGTGGAGCGTTAGGATACTCTGCTGAAGATACTTCGATTGCTTTAGGATTAATGGCGAACTGTGGAATTAAGGCTACAAATGCGGGTACTGCATTGAGAGCAATATTGACAAATATGGCAAAGCCAACAGATGCAGTTGAAGCAGCAATGAGTGAATTGGGAGTAAGTCTTACAGATTCAGAAGGAAAAATGTTGAGTCTGCGGGATTTAATGGTAAATCTTCGGGATGGATTTGGACAATCAGAGATATCTGCTGAAGAATTAACGGAATCAATGAATCAGTTGCAGACGGCCTATGAAAATGGAGAAACAACAGCAGATGAATATGAGGAAGCACAAAAGAAGCTTATTGAATCGGCATATGGTGCAGAAGGAGCGGAAAAAGCCCGGCTTGCGGCGATGCTTGCAGGAAAGGAAGGCATGTCGGGGCTTTTGGCAATTGTAAATGCAACGGAAGGCGATTTGGATAAGCTTACAACAGCCATTGATAATTCAAAGGATTCGGCACAAAATATGGCTGATATTATGAATGACAATTTAAAAGGTCAGCTTACAATTTTGAAAAGCCAATGCCAGGAACTGGCTATCAGCATTGGTGAACTGCTTATGCCTCAAATACGTAATATTGTGGGAAGTGTGCAGGGTGTGGTTGATAAGCTCAATAGAATGTCAGATCATCAAAAGAAACTAATCGTAGATATTGCATTATTAATTGCGGCAATAGGGCCGTTGCTGCTTGTCATAGGAAAAATATCAGCAGGGATTTCAACAGTATCGGCAGTGGCAGCCAAGATAATGCCGTTTATAGGGATTTTCATGAATAAATGTTCAATGCTTCCGGGAATATTTATGAAAATTATAACGGCTTCAAAAGGAATAGCGCAGTCTATATCATTGATGTTGGGACCTGTTGGAATGATTGTGGCAGCAATAGTGGCAGTTATTGCAATATTAGTTGGATTGTATACAAAATGTGATGATTTCAGAAATTTTGTAAATAACACGCTTTTAGGGATGTTTACGTTTATTCAACAGATAATCTCTGAATTGATTGCAGTTATACAGGAATTTTGGGAATGGCTTGAACCGTATGTATCGCCGCATATTGAATTCTTAAAAGGTATTTTAATATTAGCAATTGAAGGGATAAAAGCTTTTATAGAATTGTTTTTATTAAATATTGTAACTTCAATTAAAGCTGTGCTGATTGTAATACAGAATGTAGTTGAACTGGTACTTGGTGTTATAAAATCAGTCGTCTCGGGCGCAATGGATTTTATTCAGGGTATTATTGATGTTGTATTAGGAGTTATTTCAGGTGACTGGGAACGTGTATGGACTGGTATTAAAGAAATGCTTGGGGGAATTGTTGAAGCCATTGGTGGGATCATAGGAAATCTTGTGTCATTTTTGACTAATACTTTTGAAGATTTAATCAATCTTGGTTTTGAGTGGGGAAAAGATTTTGTTAGTGGTCTGGCAAAGGGAATAAAATCTATGATTGATTCGGTTGGAGATGCAGCAAAGAGTATTGCGAATAAAATAACGAATATTCTGCATTTTTCACGTCCGGATGAAGGCCCATTGAGGGATTATGAAACATGGATGCCGGACTTTGTAGGACGAATGGCAGAACAGATAAAACAGCAAGAGTACAAGATTGCACAGGCGGCAATGGGACTTGCACAAAGTCTGAACATTTCAGCGGATTTGCCGGGAAATAATCCGAAAGGCGGTGACAACACGCAGATTAATTTTAATGGCAATTACAATTTCAGAAATCGTGATGATGTTGATTATTTTATGAATCAGGCAGCGTTAAGACTGGCGGTGAGCAGATGATAGTAAATGGTGTTGATTTACATGAAAAATATAAAAAGAATGTTACGTGGCTGAGTCAGACGATTCAGCCACGTAATGTTATAACGTATACAGATTGGCTTGATACAGGCATTGATCCTGTTAAGATAAAACCTAATCGTTATACGGATTTTGAAATATACATTGATATGTTAATCAAAGGCAATTCAAAAGAAGAATGTGAACAGTTGATGAGTAGTATGCTTTCAGAGTTTGATTCCGGTATTGTGAAATTAGATGATATGGAATTTCAATACACTTTTGATTTTAAATCTGAAAATAGGGAACTGGTAAAACGCTGGTTATATCATTACGAGCTTACCTTAACCGGATACAACAAGCTTGGAACACGGCAGAGCTTAGATTTTGCAGGAACAGAGCAGACGTTTACGGTACCGGGAACGGATAAGACGCCATTGGTGCTTACCGTGTCATCGAACATAGCTTTGAACAGCTTGACGATTGAAGGACTGACAGAGCAGGCATTTACAATTTCAGAGGTACAGAAAGATTCTAAAATAGTCATTGACGGTGAAAATTGCACGATTACCGAAAACGGTGAAAATATTTTAGGAAAGACGGACCTGTGGGAGTTCCCGCAGGCAGAACCGGGAAGCTGGACATTGAAGCTTAGCAGTGTATGTACTGCAAATTTAAGCTATTATCCAAGATACAGATAGAAAGAGAGGAAATGACAATGTTGACTAAAACATGCGAAACAACAGAAAAAAAGAGCTTTATGGTAAGAGGCAGCAGCACAATTAAACAGGATGACGGAACGACCGCAACGGTGTGTACATTTAGCACTGGATTTGATAAGGTCAACGGCGAACTGCCAGACAGCTCTATCGTGAGCATTACACAGACGGTATTAAACAGTAAGCTCTACAAAGAGAATAAGACACAGTGCCGTGCAGATTACACGGAATTTGCCGACTATGTGGATTCAATAATTGACGGAACAGCGGAGGAATAAGACATGAAGACAAAGATAAAATTAGGTGAGTTACAGAGCGTGATTGTGGGTTTGCAGGCGGTAAAGGCAAAGAAGCTTCCTATTAAGGTGCAGTATGCGCTTGCAGTGAATATTAAGACACTGACAGAGAAATATGTGGCATACAACGCCCAGCGGACAGAAATTCTTGAAAAGGATTGCGTAAAAGATGCAGACGGACACCCTGTATTAAAAGACCGGGTAACAAAAAATGCCGCCGGTGAAGTGGTGAATACACAGCAGGAATACACCTACGGCAGTGATGATGACAGGGAAAAGGCATTAAAGGAAGTTGCCGAATTAAACAGCATTGAGGAAGAACTGGAAATGAATAAGATTACGCTTGAAGAATTAGAACGCTGCGATGAGGAGCCATATGATGGATTAACCGGAACCAACGTGCAGGATATGCTGTTTATGATTTCTGAATAAAAAAAGAAAGCGAGGGCGGCAATGCTTCGATTGTTAAACGCACGGCGGAAGATGATGCTGCCGGTTACAACTTATAATGATTTGAGAATAGAGCGTGTACTGGACTATGATGACCGCACGCTCCATTTTTCTGTTCCGGTATGTGCCATGCCAGAAGAAATGACGCTGGAAAACTATATCCAGACTAAAGACGACGAATATGTTATAAAACAGATTAATGCGAAAGATAACAACTATGAAATTACGGCGCAGTTGAATGTGGAGGAGCTGGAAGGCACACATTTTGATACATTTACAACCACGGAACAGACGATTGTGCAGGCAATGAACCTTGCATTTGCGGGCACAGGCTGGCGGTGCGTGAGCGGTCTGACAAAAAAGCGGACGATTAAAAAGACCAATGCTTCCGCATGGGAGATTTTAAAGCAGGCAGTAAAGACGTATCGTGTCGAACCGATGATTGACAGCTTAAATAAAGTGGTGACATTTACTGAAAAACGCGGAAGCGACAGAGGAGTGTATTTTAGCAGCCAATTAAATTTAAAATCTGTCGGACAGCAGGCGCAGACAACGGATTTTTATACCCGGATTATTCCGGCTGGAAAAGACGGACTTACCATAGAATCTGTTAATAACGGCATAAAGTATCTTGAGGACCACACATACAGCCCGAAGGTCAAGACGTATTACTGGAAAGATGAGCGCTACACGGTGCCTGAAAGCCTGATGGAAGATGCAAAAGAGAAGCTGTATGACCTTGCGCATCCGGTTGTTGCATATACCTGTGATGTGCTTGATCTGGCAAAGGTAAGCCGGAAATATAGCATTTTACAGTATTCCCTTGGTGATACGGTGCTGATTATTGACAAGTATACTAAAATCCGTGTACAGCAAAGAATCGTTAAAATGACTGAATATCCAGATAATCCGGATAAAAACACCTGTGAAATATCTAATGTAAAGTTAAGTTTTGAGGAGTATGCGCAGAAGTATGAGGATACAAGCGATACGGTAGACAACATAACAACGGATAACGGAACGGTGGACGGAGATGCAATCGACAATATTGATGCCGCAAAGATACAGCGCTTAGATGAAGTCATTGCCAACAGTGCAAAATTTGTTGAGGTAAATACGAAGATTTTGAATGTATCGGATACGCTTACTGCGGCCAATGCGAAAATCGGTACGTTGGAAACAACTAAACTGACGGCAACGGACGCGGATTTAAAGTATGCCACGATTCAAAATCTTAGTGCGGCAACCGGCCGCATTGACATACTGGAAACAAACGCTCTTACTGCCAGCAGTGCGCTGATTCATAGCCTGACATCGGACGTGGCAAATATTAATACACTGATGTTTGGAACAGCTTCCGGTGGAAGTCTTACAACAGAATTCAGTAATACAGTTGTGGGCTTGATAGGTGATGCACAGATTAAGTCGGCAATGATTCAGGACATCGCTGCGGATAAGATTACCAGCGGCAGGCTGTATACTAATTTAGTAGAAGTGGCAAGTAAGTCCGGGAATCTGGACATTGCAGATAATACGATAAAAATTTGCGATGATGCGCAGACGGCGCGGGTGCAGATTGGAAAAGATGCCGCCGGTGATTACAATATTTACATTTGGGATAAGAATGGAAATTTAATGTTTGACCCGCTGTACGGTGTACAGGAAGACGGCATAAAAAGACCGATTATCCGAAATGATATGGTATCAGACAATGCCAACATTTCTGCAAATAAGCTGGATATTACCAGCCTTTTTACGGTTATTAACGGTAGTAAAGAGACAATTAACAGCGCGCGGGTGTTTGTGGATGCAGACAGCCAGACGTTAGATGTTGCATTTAAGCAGATGACAACCGATGTACAGACGGCAGTTACAAAAGCAGATGGCGTGTACACTCTTGCAGAGGCCGCAAACAATAACGCAGCTTCCGCACTTGCCCAGGTGCAGACGGTAACAGAAACAGTAAGCACGCAGGGAACACAGCTTACAGAAGTGCAGGGACAGATAAGCAGTAAGGTGTGGAAGCAGGATATTACAACGGCGGTTAGTGAGCTGGAGATTGGTGGGAGGAATCTGTATACAGGCACAAAGGATTATAACGGAACAGGTTGGAAAAACTTACATCTTTGGAAAAATGATGGAACATACAATGGTTTTACAGTGAAAAAAAATTCAACTTGGTGGAACGGTTTATATCAAGTTGTAGAGGTAAAACAAGGAGAAATATATACATTCAGTGGGTATGCAAAAGCAAACGGAGGAGTTTGTTATATATATGCAACAAGCGAAGGTGCGAGTTTTGATACAAAATATAAATCAATAGAAATATCATCAGAGTGGCAGAGAATAAGTCATACATTTGTTGTTACCAAATCAGGAGAAGCCGCATTTCGGTTTGAACAGTCAGACAAATCGAAAAATATATGGGTCTGCGGACTGAAATTAGAAAAAGGCAACAAGCCCACCGATTGGACACCGGCTCCGGAAGATATAGACAGTTCCATATCGGCACTCGAAGGTACAACAACAACGCTTAGCAATCGATACACATCGTTAAATCAGACACTTTCAGGTTTGACGGCAACGGTTAATGCCAATACAACGGCGATTACCCAGAAGGCGGACGGAAGCACGGTGACAACATTGCAGAACAATCTGACGTCGTTGGAAGCAAATTTAAATGGATTCAAGAGTGAGGTCAGCAGCACTTATACAACGAAAACGGATTTTAATAATCTGGAGATTGGAGGACGGAATCTGTATACCGGGACAAAGGATTTTACAACGGAATGGCCTAATATAATAAATTGGGAAACAGATGGAACGTATAAAGGATTTACAGTAAAAAAAAGAAGCGGACAGTTATGGCAGGCTTTGTGGCAAAGCGTAAATGTACAGGAAGGAGAAGTGTATACATATAGTGCTTATGTAAAGACAGATAATTTGGATAATTTCAGCATTGGTTATTTTATGTCAGGGGCTTCATGCTCCGCCGAATCAATTGAAACGGTATGTCCAACAGAAGTAAATACATGGACAAGAGTATCCGCAACATGCAGAATAACAAAAGCAGGAACAATGCACTTTGGAATTGAACCAAAAGCAGCGGGGACTATATGGGTCTGCGGACTGAAATTGGAACAGGGGAATAAACCCACCGACTGGACCCCGGCTCCGGAAGACTACAGCACGACGGAACAGATGAATTCTGCTATAAAACAGAGCGCGGACAGCATAAAGACAGAAGTGAATGGTACGTTAAATAATTATGCCACAACAGCAAGTCTGGAGTTAAAGGTCAGCAAAAACGATAATAGCCAGATTGTAAGCATGATAAATGCAAGTGCAGATGTAATTAAATTAAGTTCCAACCGATTTCAGTTGGACAGCACCTATGCGAAGATTAATTTAGATGGAACGGTTGCATTTACGGGCGGAACGATTGGAGGCTTTCAAATCACAAGCACGGGAATTAACGCTGCGAATGGACTGGTTGGAATGAATATTACAAGCGGTTGGGCATTTCATGCGGGAAATATTATAGCTGGAACGGACAGAACTGTTTTTTGTGTGGGACATGAGGGCAATGTTTATTGTCATAATTTTTGGAGTGATAACGCAATGATTGTTGGTGGCAGCATAAACGTAAATAACAATTTTATTGTGGACAGTTCCGGGAATTTGACAAGTAAGGGAAGTGCAGACTTTCAATGTGCAACGACCTACGCAAATGATTTTCACAGTCGCGGAAGTATTTATGCAGCGAGCAATCTTGATGTGGGGGCAACTATTGGCTGTAATGACATTCTTGTCAAAAATAATGCCTATGTCCGGGAACAGTTTTACTATTGGTATAACGACAGCTGGGTAAGACTTAGGGATTACATTACGGCGATAATCAACGGAGGTTGAAGTATGAAAAATTATTATGACAGCAGTTAGGCGCATAAGCGCTTATTTTTTTACCCTAAAATAAATTAAAGTTGCACCGGTGCAACGGAAAAGGAGAATTGAGATGATTATTGAAATCTACAAAAATGCGGGCAATAATCCCGTGATACAGCTTGTTATTATTGCAGTCGTATTAGATACATTTTTTGGCTGTATTAGAGCCGTAAAGGATAAGGAATTTAATAGTTGCTTCGGAATTAACGGAGCAATTCGCAAGATTGGCATGGTAGTGTCCATTATGGCATTAATTTTAGTGGACAGGATTGTTGGCTTCAACATGATCGGTTTTCTGCCGGAGGTGGTACGCGGCTATCTTGGAGAAAGTATCGGGCTTACAGAATTTTTCGGACTGTTATACATTGCCTACGAAACGGTAAGCATTTTGAAAAATATGGCGTTGTGTGGACTGCCGGTAAAGGCATTGTGGAAAACGGTCAAAACATTCCTTGGCAGATACACAGATGAATTGCCGGACGATGATGAATTAGTAGAAGAAAGCGAGGACAAATAATATGAGAATGGGACTTATTTCAGGACATGGCGCCGGGGACTCCGGCGCCGTTGGCTGTGGATACGAGGAAGCGAATGAAACCGTGCGTGTCGTGCGTATGCTTGCGGAGAAATTTGAAGCGTGCGGCATTGAAGTTGTTACATATCCTTATGAGCGTAATGCATTTAAGGATTGTAACAGGGGTTTGGGACTTCAGGCGGATTTTTCCGGGTGCAATTATGCAATCGAAGTGCATTTTAATTCCGGCAGGAATAATGAGAGTGGTGATGATGACATCGGCGGCACGGAAATTTATGTTACACCGAGAGAAGAAACTACCAATACGGAGCAGATTATTTTACGGAATATGGAAGCTTTGGGATTCAGAAACCGCGGAGTCCGGTCAGAAAATTTTCTTGCCATTAACAAGGTAAAGAGCTTAGGTGTATCATCTGCCTTATTGGAGCTGTGCTTCATTGATGATGCGGACGATATGCATCTGTATGAAGAAAATTTTGATGCTATTGGAAATACGATTGTAAGCGCCGTGTGTGAAGGTTTTGGTGTGGGCTATACAGAAGACACCGATGAAGCCGAGAACACAGAGGAAGGAGAACACATGACAAACGAAGAAAAGAACTGGTATATTAACTGTACATTTATTGAACTGCTGGGAAGACCGGCAGATGACGGAGGACTGGAGAATTACAGAAACCAGATTCCGGACGATGCAGCGTGGGATGACAATCTGACGGCATATGTTGACGACAACATCAAGCAGTCAGATGAATATGCCCAGTATCAGCAGAAGGAGTATATCCGTAAAGTTTATCTTGCAGAGCTTGGCAGAGAACCGGATGCAGTCGGCATGGAAACATACATGTGCTACGGAAGATACAGGGACATTTACAGAGATATTCACATGTCCGATGAAGCGAAAGCACGTAGAGGGGAATAAATCTCATTCAGGGGATTTTATTTAAGCGTAATTTGTGCTATATAATAGGTAGGAATTATGTAAAAGATATTAACCGATATATAGGTGGTCTATATGAACTCTCACACCTGGAGATGGTCAGCGTTATGGTACATCAGCTGACGAGGAACTTAAGCGTTGACCAGATTAAGGGGACACCGTTTGAAGCGTATTATGTAGACCATACGACTGGAATCTGGCCGCAGGCGGCAGGAGGAATTCCGTTTAATGCGTGCGAGTTCCAGTCTAAAGGCGATGCGATTACAGATTTGGTTGAAGATCTGGCAGCAGAGCAGAAAGCCCGCTCAACCTATGACAACCTTATCCGGCTTACGGACGATGCAGATGTATTAGAGCCGCTGCGGTTTTTACGTCAGCGTGAAATCGTGCATTTCCAGCGTTTCGGTGAGGCACTTTCTTTAGTGCAGCAACGCTTAGACTTTAATAATTTCTATGCCTTTAATCCCGAATTTGATAAAAAATGTAAATAGCATTTGTGCATACAGTATGATACAATCAAAGAGTTTAGAAGGGGCTGCCGCAAAGAGTGCCGGCGGCCCTGTCTGTTATGCAGGCAGTATACATAAAAAGGAGTATAAAAATGAAAGAAAAGATATATACGATTCCCGTTAATGATGCATTTGACAAAGACTGCGAGTGTCCACTCTGCGCAATGTATCAGGAACTGGAAAATAATGCGGTAGAATATACGATGGGACCAAGTTACATGGAAGACGATATCCGTGCCGAAACAGACAAAATGGGATTCTGCCGGAAGCATTTGAAAAAGATTTATGCTGTAGAAAACCGTCTGGGATTTGCACTGGTGATGAAGACACATATGGACAAGGTGATTAACGAGATTGAAAAAAGAAATGAACAGCCGGTAAAGGCAAAGACGCTGTTTAAAAAGGCAGAAACACCGTCAGCATGTGATTATATTAAAGAACTGGAACAGTCCTGCTTTGTGTGTAACCGTATACAAAATACATTTGAGCGGTATGTGGATACGGTGCTGCATTTATATCAGTCCGATGTAGCATTTAAAGAGAAATACCTGCACAGCAAGGGTTTTTGTACAGCGCATTACGGCATGTTAATCGAGCGCGGTGCACAGAAGTTTTCGGGCAGTACGGCAGAAAACTTCCGTGTGGATACAGACCGGCTGTATCTGGAAAATATGAAGCGTGTGCGTGATGATGTGGCATGGTTTATCAATAAATTTGACCATAAATATGCAGACGAGCCGTGGAAAAATGCGAAGGATTCACTGACGCGCGCCATGACAAAGGATAATTCAATTTTATAGCAGAAAGGACAAGCAATGCAGATTTCTTATGATGAGGGAAATGTTGTACTTACAGAAGTGAGGGATTTTGATCTTGCGCAGACACTCGAATGTGGGCAGTGTTTTCATTTTAAAAAACTCGCTGAACAGGAATATGCAGTCTGTGCATTTCATAGACTGTTACGTATCCGTCAGGAAAAAGACAGCGTAATTTTGTTTGATACGGCGATGCAGGATTACGAAATGATATGGCGGGATTATTTTGACTTTGGCAGGGACTACGGCAGGATAAAGGCGGCGCTTTTACAGACGGACGATACGTTAAAGGAAGCAGTGGAAACCATGCAGGGCGTACATATTTTACAGCAGGAATTTTTTGAAACTTTAATTTCCTTTATTATATCGCAGAATAAGCAGATTCCGCATATTAAGAAGATTGTGGAAACGCTTTCGGAGCGTTTCGGGGATGATCTGGGTGAAATAAACGGAATGCGATTCTTTGCCTTCCCAACGGTCAGCCAGATGTGCAATGTCACGGAAGAAGACCTGCGGGACTGCAAAACGGGCTTCCGAGCGCCGTATATTGTAGATGCGGTGCAGAAAACGGCAGACGGACAGATATCGGAGGCTGCATTAAAAGCGGCGGATACCGCAGAATGTGAGAAAATGCTGACAAAGATAAAAGGGGTTGGCAGTAAGGTTGCAAACTGCTGTATGCTGTTCGGGCTGGATAAGCGCGATGCATTTCCGGTGGATGTGTGGATTAAGCGGATTATGGAGCAGCTTTATTTTTCGGGAAAGGAAACGGACAAAGAAAAAATTGCGGCATTTGCAAAGGCACGTTTTGGAAGCTACGGCGGCTATGCCCAGCAGTATCTGTTTTTTTACGGAAAAACAGTGCGTATCGGCACGCAAAATCAAAAAATTAAAAAAGTATAATCTAATTATTAAAAACAAAAGATATTTTCAATTATCTGTTGACAAACAAAAGGCAGAGTGATATTTTAATGATATTGAAATTAGCACTCAAATTAAATGAGTGCTAACAAGGAAAATAATAGCAGCTGTCGTATACAAGTTCGGGGCGGCGCAAAGGCAGCCTTACCGGCGG
>ERZ779705.349-NODE-349-length-44123-cov-19.315127_pt1 | contig 44123 bp, 37 predicted proteins | sample MGYA00511385_ERZ779705 | MGnify/ENA primary metagenome ERZ779705 (study PRJEB29588, sample SAMEA2145301) | human gut metagenome | biome: human gut; feature: human-associated habitat; material: faeces | place: Denmark | collected 2008/2010 ... | reverse complement strand
CAGGATCGTAGGTGACGTTCGTATATCTTGCCACATCCTGAGCTCTTCTATCCTCTTTCACACCAAAATCCTCAGCTATGGCCTTGTAGTAGAGTTTATGTCTTTCAGCGTCAAGACTCTCCGGAACCTTGACCAGCACCTTGAGACCCTTTCCGGATATTGAGAGGAAGACCGAGTATACATAAGGATTCTCCATCAGCCGTTCCTTCTCTGATAACACGTCCCCATCCAGATGATCTATGTCGATGGCTATAATACCGCTATGTCTTATCAGCCTCTCTTTCCTGCGTCTCTCGAATATGCCTGAGAATGAAAATCCGGGAGCGTCGAATTTTGCCTGATCCATTTCCTCCCTGGTCTTGGCATTTCTAACCTTGTCCGCGTATTCCCTGTATTTCCCTTCCTGAATCAAACGGAGGGCATAATCCACACTCATCCTTTTTGCCGGGAGTGTGTTGTTCTTACTTGTATAAAAATCTATATCGTTCATTGTAACTTGTTTTTAAGTTATTGATGTGTGGAGGCGTTCGCTGTTTGGAGAGCGAACACCCCACTAAGATGTATATTAACTGATTGATGTTTACCACTGATTACGGGTGTTTATGAGTGTTTAGGGGTGTTTACGGGTGTTCACGGTGTTTACTAGTGTTTATGGGTGTTTACACTGTTTACGAGTGTTTACTACTGTTTAGGGTGTTTACTAGTGTTTACACTGTTTACTGGTGATCACTACTGTTTATGGTGTTTAGCCTGTTTATCAGTGTTTAGTGTATAAATAAATGAACACCACTATATATTTTTTCTTTCTTTTGGGTCATTCTCCAGTCTTACTTATATGATATTATCCTTTATAATAGTAGTAAGCAATAGGATATGAAAAGGAATAACCCAAAGAAAGAAGAGAGAATGATGTTTTTTTCTTTTGGGTCATTTCCTATTGTATATAGGCTATATTGGGATAATAATAATGAATAACCCCAAAAAAGAAGAAAAAATGAATATAAGTGTTCATTTATTTATATAGTGAACGCTAGTAAACAGCATAAACAGTAGTAAACACCTTGAACACTAGTAAACAGTGTAAACAGTAGTAAACACCTTAAACAGTAGTAAACAGTGTAAACAGCAGTAAACACCTTAAACAGTAGTAAACAGCAGTAAACACCTTGAACACCCATAAACAGTAGTAAACATCAGTAAACAATGCTAATCATCAGAAATCAACAGCAAATAATATACAATGTGAAGGGATTGGCCCTCAAAAGCCAATCCTTTCACTTTTAGCTATTCTTACATTCATCCATTCTCATCAACATCCATCCCTTTCAGCCTTTTTCCGATAGTAGCTGGTGAGAGATTCAGTTCCTCGGCTATCTTTCTGTTCGACATTCCCAGCTCATGCAATTTCCTAATCTGTTCGAGCTGTACACTGTCACCATCCTTCAAAAGGTCACACTCTCTGGCAGTTTGGATAGGAATTTGGGTGTCTGTTCCGGTCTGGTGAAGCTGTGCGGGCTGTATGAAACGGAGCATGGTGGGATCGAGCGTCTTGTCAATCACATAAGGTATCACATGGTTGCCGTCCCACACTATCCTGCCGTTCCTGCTCTTGAGTTGCTTCACGTATCTGCCCGTTGAGGGGTTGTTACTGTCCGTTCCTATGGCGAAGACCGACTGCACGAAATTGGTGAGCATGCTTGAGCCCAGGCAGTGGTTGATGTCAAGAGGCGTGAACGGCTGGATCTTCGGGGTATGGTTGACCACGAGAATCGAATATCCCTCCTTCGCCCAACTACAGAATTCCCGGCAGATAGGTTTCACATCCTCCGCCTTCATTCCCCCGTTATTGACAAGAAAGGTGAGGTTGTCAAGGATCAGTACCTTTGCGTTCACCCTGGCCATCATCCTCCTTATCAACGGCAGGAACTTGTCCGAATCATAGAGGCCGTCTCCGAGCATGCTTAAATCCGGGCGGTGGAGATTATCGGGCCATACATGCAGTTCACCCTCCTTTGAGGTATATCTCTCCTGGAACTGCTTCATGGAGAGTTCAAGGTCAAGATAGAGTACGGTTTTCCCCAGTCGCCCGCTTATATGCTCCGCTATCTGGACCGCATAAAGGCTCTTGCCCGTATTTGTCCGCCCGAAAAGGATGGCGAACTCATTCTCGAACCATAGCGCATTGCCATTCCCGTCACCGCCCCATAATATCTCCGGTACTGGTTTCCGTTGTTCTTCCATCATCATACTGTTTAAGGATTGTCCCATTATAAAGTCAAGTCCGTCCGCTCCGTCTGCCTGTTGTGTATCCTTGGGTGTGGATGCGGGTGTTGCAGGTGCCGTGTATCCATCCTCCCTCTCCGTCTGCCATTCTTTCCCGCTGCCGAAAAGGTTGAATTCCGGCACTTCTATGGGTGGCACGACAAGAGGTATGTACGGCAATGGACTTTCCGCATCATTCCAGCATTTCTCAAGACTGGCGTTAAGGGAAGCGGTAATTTTTTCATCTGGTTCTAAATTTTCAGTCATCATTTTATTAGAGTTTTTAGTTGTACATTGATTTAATCCACACGTATAAGAATCTTCCGCTTTCAGACCGCCATTTTTGATATTAATAAAGGAAGGACGACAGAACCGGCCACTGTCCTGCCATTCTTCCATGACTGAAAACTGAAAAATAACCTATACACTAATTAGGGCATGACTGGAAATGGCGCGCGTTTTTCATGTCCGCAGCGCTATATATAATAAGGTGTACAGTCTCTCTCCACCCGACATTTCCCAAAAGCCTTATTATCGAAGAGACAATGCTCACAATGAAGAAGGGTGCCCGAGATCTGAATATGGTCAACGGCGCTCTTCTTATTTTTTCTTCTTCCCTTCCAAATCGCGTTTTTGCTATCCTGACCAGCCCAACGCCTAATAACTGAATAATAAAATAACATAAAGCAATATGTTTGAAAATCTAATCAATAAAATATTGGGAGTTGAGCGGGAGCCTATGCCCAATCGTCAGGAAACTGTTACCGCACCTGATGTCACCGAAAAAGCAGTATCATCCGAACCTATCCCTGAAAAATACCAAAGAGACATTGAAGCGCTCCGGAATAAATATGGAGACGCTTTCAAAACCGGTCTCTGCATCAATCTAACCTTGCAGGAGGCTTTATCAATCATGCCGAGGGTAAGAAGGAGACGTATTGATTCATACAGAGGGTTGCAATCCTATTTGATGAAAGAATGGGATATAACACTAACCATTAAATCACAAAAAACTAAATCTACAGCATTATGAAAAACTATTTTATAGCAAACGGAGAGGTGCTCAATACAAATATGAGCATTGAAGAAATGGAATCACGGGTACAGGAATCATTGGACGAGAACACTTCCGGAATGGCACAGTTCCGGGTCAAGAAGCTGAGTGAGAAGGAAGTCCGTTTCTTCTTTGTCAGGGACTTCGACTATAATCCCGACAAACCGATTATTTTTGACGCGGACATGGCCTTGATAACCGGAGTGGGAATAGGCGCCTTCCAACTTCAGGCTGTCGGAGGATACCCAATGATACATCCGCTAAAATTTGCCGGGAAGAACTTCTATACCGACATCACAAGCTTTATCAGGTTCTATAAATTCCAGCTGTTTGAAGAGATGGGGCAGCTGGTGGAGCATATAGGTCTGAGATGTTATTCTGACCGTATCTTAATGCAGATAGTCTTCTAGGGGTATGAATGTATTGATAGCATGTGAAGAGAGTCAGGCCGTATGTCTGGCTTTCAGAGGATTGGGGCATAATGCTTTCAGTTGCGACCTTCAGGAATGTAGCGGTGGATTTCCCGAGTATCACTTCAAGGGAGACATGTTTGATGTAATTGCCAATCGTGGAGGAACTTTGGAGAATGGCATTAAATACTTTCTTGACGGTAACTGGGATTTGGTCATAGCCCATCCACCCTGTACTTATCTTGCTGTTTCAGGTGCTAGGTGGTATTATCACCCCGACGATAAGAACCTTCCGACTGATCAACGCCGCCCGCATCCGAAATTCCCCGACAGAGCCAAAGACCGTGAAGATGCTGTTCAGTTCTTCATGGATGTTTCAAAGATAGGAGTGAATAAACTGGCCATCGAGAATCCGGTAGGTATCATGAGCAGCCGATGGAGAAAGCCTAATCAAATCATAGAACCCTGGATGTTCGGTCATGAAGCAAGTAAGAAGACCTGTTTATGGTTGAATAATTTGCCTCCGCTGGTACCGACAAATATAGTGGGGAAAGGTGAGGTGCTGACATTCAAGAACGGGAACCGGATGCAGAAATGGACCTCAGACATATTCTTCTCGGGTGTGTCGGCTGAGGAGAGAAGAAAACTGAGGAGCAAGACCTTCCCCGGGATAGCGGATGCGATGGCTGATCAATGGGGAGGTAAAATTGCAGCGTAGAGAATAACAACAAACACAAAGAATTAACTAATGAAAACAATATATACTACTATTGGAGCATCCAACCACTCTGATACAACAAGGGAGGAACATGATTTTTATGCTACATACCCCGAAGCCATAGACAGATTATTCGAGGTGGAGAAATTTCCGGAAAACATCTGGGAACCTGCCTGTGGAATGGGACACCTCTCTAAACGGATGATAGAACTTGGTAAAAAGGTGTATTCCACTGACCTGATAAATCGTGGCTATGGTACCGGTGGCGTTGATTTCCTGAAAGCCACCGAAAACCCTTATGGAGCTATCATTACCAATCCACCTTATAAGATAGCCCTGAAATTTATAGAGAAAGCCTTGGATATATCTGACGAAGGAACAAAGATAGCCATGTTCCTGAAGCTGACATTCCTGGAGGGAAAAAGACGTAAACCGTTCTTTCAGGACAATCCGCCTATAAAGCTCCATGTCTTTTCTTCCCGCGCTGTTGTTGCCAAAGGTGGAGATTTTACAGTAGCTCAGGCAAATGGGAATGCTATCGCTTATGCCTGGTTTGTTTGGGAAAAAGGTTATAAGGGAGATACTGTAGTGGATTGGATCAACTGAAATACGGCGTAGGGAAACGATACATTCCGGAACTGACAAATATAACGGTATATGACGGAATGGTGTGTTCCCGCTGTATAATATAAATTTATTAATTCATTAAATAACAGAAAATTATGAAAAAGAAAAGTACAAATAGTACTCAACAATTGGGTAAGAAAGTATTTATAGCGGGCAAAGTGTATGACCTGCAAGTAATGAACAAGGATGAGGTCGAGGTATCGGTGCAGGAGTATCTGGACAGTGCAATCGGCAAGGACAAGGTAAGGTTCGAGCTGTGCACAATCGGAAATATGACCACCATGTCCTTTCACCGGGGATTTGACTACAGCCCCTACAATGCAGATCCGGCGAAAGATATGATGGATGCGGATGCCTTCATGATGACCGCCCACGAATACGAGGGTTTTATGATGCCTGTTCCTTTCCCTACACTTCCAGTTCCAGGATTCGGCTATCCCTATCATATAAGCCAGACCGACTTTCTGGATGCATACCGAAAGAGCGCCGGGATTCTCGGGGCAAGCAGGATAAAGAACGCTTCCCTGGAGATAAAGCTGCAGTCCATCGTGTTGAGGGTGCAGATTGGATAAGGTGAGAATACGGGATGAGATAAGTTCCGGACTATGGTGTGTATTGAAAACCGTTGTGTGAGGAGCATGGCGGTTTTCTTAATCCTTTTAACGACAGTAACCATAAGAATATCCGCAGTGGAAATGCCTTGGATGATACACTATAGTCCTGTTACCAAGTTAAACTATAATTATAATATACTTTATATAATGGCACAATATTTTAGAATAGCAACAAAGGCTTTCTGTAATACACTAAAGGCAGGATCTTTTACTGGAGATACTACTATGTGTCCGACAAGAAGCCAAATCGAGTCAGCTAGTTTGTATATAAAAAAGGGTTATACCTATGCAACCGACCAGCTAGTTCCCCAAGATCATATAGAACGTCTTGATTGGGAATATACTTTCTCTGTAACTCCTACTACAGCAACTATATCCGCGGCGGGAGGTTCACGGAAATTCACGGTGACCTCGTATAAAAGACAATACAGTTACAGTAATGCAGGTAATCGTGTTTATGTAGAGGGGGCACAAACCAATGTAGGATATACTTCTAGCAATAATCAAACTGTAGGTTCTGCAACATGGACTGCCGCGAATGATACTATTAGTTATTCTTCTAATCCTGGTGGAGCGGAAAAAATGGTATATTACATGGACTCAATCAGAATCGTTTGGTTGTAGGGGCCATCTTATACTGGATTTTCCACTTTTCGCCTTTGGCCTCGTGCAGGCTTTCACGTTCTTCAAATACATCGACATCGTACAGCCCCGATGTCAATTTCGGGCGGTGCTTGCCGATATACCAGTCGAGCCGTTTGAACCGCTGCCTGAACTTATCCAATCCTTCCGTCCGCTTCTTGGCATTGTTTTTGATCTTGATAGCTACGATAGCCCCCTTTTTACGGAGAATGAAATCCACCTCGTCGTTATGTTTGCGCTAGTAGAAGATCTCGAAGCGGTGAATGAATGCTTGGCTAACCAGATAAGCACTGATTCCCGGTTCGAGGATACGTCCCCATGCCTTACGGTCAGTAATGGCTTGCTCGAATGTCAAAGGACTGTATACCATCTTCAGCGCATTGTTGCAAACTTGCTATTTCGGTATACTCGCCTTACTGCGTGCCGTATCAATACTGAATTTCTGAAGTCCAACAAGCCCCTTTCGCCCAGCAAGTTGATATGTCTCTCCAAAGTCGCCGTATTGTCGGCATCTTGCAGCGAACCGAATTTTGTTCAGCGAAAGCAATTCCCCGGAATAGGCGACTCCCAACTCGAATGCCAGACGGAACAGAGACGGTTTGCTGATAGGGGCGTCCATCAAAATGTCCTTATTGATGGTCACGGCTCTTTCATTTAACTTTGATACAACTACTCAAATGCTTGATTGTATGATAGTTATATTATTACTAACATCAGATTTCAAGATCTGTGTTGTTTCGGATGAAGGAACAAATAACTGCTAACGGGCTATTAGTCATGCCATTTGAGATTTCTGCGCATTTTTAAATGAAAGAGCCGTGATTGATGGTCGTCTCGATTATGGCTGACTGGATTCATCAACGATAGGAGCTTTGATTTATTTTGAGTTATGTGACATTCACATTATTGCATTATTTCGGCAATGTAACCTTAAAATATTCACTGTCAACATGTTCTTTATAAATTACTTCCTTCATACGATTCACAATGTCGGGATGATCAACTGCCACATTATGATCTTCATGAATATCGTTAGCTAAATTATAAAGTTCAGGAACGCCTTTTTTTACAACCATTTTCCAATCCCCCATGCGTACAGCCATTTGATTGGTTTCGGCAAACTCCCAATAAAGGTACTCATGCTGTTGTTGTTCGCCACGCCCCAATAAAGTAGGGCAGAACGAAAGTCCATCAAAGTAATCCATTCCCTTCATCTTCTTATTGGAGTATTTCTTAACAAGATTCTTCACACCTGCCAACTCTGCAAAAGTAGGCATTAAGTCGTAGAATGCCAATTGATGTTCACTCACGCTACCGGCTTCTATGTTTCCCGGCCACCTGGCTATAAACGGAATACGTATTCCTCCCTCATAACATTGACGTTTCAACCCACGTAACCGACCATCTCTGCCAAAAAATTCCGGGTCGGCTCCACCCTCTTCATGAGGTCCATTGTCGCTAGTAAAAATCACCAATGTATTGTCATCCAACCCCTTTTCTTTCAACTTGGCCAACACTTCACCCACGTATTTATCCAACCGGGTAATCATTCCGGCAAACTGTGCATGAGTATTTACTGTCGCATTATAACGTTGCCGAGCCAAACCACCCCAAGTTTTATCCACAAAAAACTCTTTTTTATACCCTTTCAAAATAGAGTCTTCCGGTTGTACCAATTCAGCATGAGGCAATGTATATGTAAGAATACCAAAAAATGGCTGTTTTCCATCTTGCTTATCCAGCCACTTCATTGCTTCTCGATGGATAATATCAGCAGAATATTGGGTACGCTTTTCATATCCCTCACCAAACATAGGATATTTAATATTCTCTTCCATCGGTATACGTACCACAGCAGTATCTCCCAATGCTTTACTATAACGGTTCAAAAAATTGGGATAATAAAGATGCGCTTGATACTGGCACATAAATCCGAAGTATTCATCAATTCCTCGTTTGTCAGGTGTAGAAGAAGAACCTTCGTAACCTCCTGCCCATTTTCCGAACATACCGGTGGTATATCCATTATCCTTCATAATCTCAGGCAAGATAACATGTTCCGGATCATACGGATGCTGTCCAACAATAGTGGGCTCTTGATGCCCATAATAGTCTGCCCAAGGTGCTTTCTTCCAATATTCCTTGTTACCTCTCACTTCACAATGACCAGTATGTTGCCCAGTCATGAAAGTGGAACGTGACGGTGCACTCACTGGGCTTCCGGCATAAGCTTGCGTAAAACGCATACCTTCCGCCGCCATACGGTCAATATTAGGAGTGTGAATATAAGGCTGTCCATAACAACCCAAATCACCATACCCCATATCGTCACACATAATGTAAATGATATTAGGTTGTTGTTTCGTTTTTCCCGCAGCAAGTGCCGGGATTACTCCGACTCCCATCAAAAGAGTACTTGCACAAATAAATTTACTATTCATTTCTTTATTCTAATTAATGATATCAATAATCAATATACAAAAATAAGCGTATTTATTTACCTTCAAACTAAATTACACTGCAAATTTGTTTGACTGTAAATGGGTTATCAAGCACCTGCTGTGCGAGGCATCAGCACTGGTTCCGCTTTCATCCTTGCCTGTAACGCCTTTAACAACAGATTTGACTTAATTTCTTTATAAGCAGGATCTGCCCAATGATTCACCATTTCATTCGGGTCATTCTTCAAGTCAAAAAGTTCACCCTCATCAGAATTCATGTCATAAGCCAGCTTATAATTTTTATCAATATACGTGCAAACATAGAATTTAGTCATTTGGAAACGGTTCTCGACCAATACATGATTCCGAATTTCCTTTTTCTTTCCTAACAAAACCTCTGTTTGGTCAACTCCAGTCATACATCGAGGAATCTGAGTTCCGACCATATTCAGAATGGTAGGAGCTATATCAACCAAAGAAATAAGAGCATCACTTCTCTTTCCTTCTGGAATTTTACCTTTAAATGAAGCAATAAAAGGAATTTTCACATCGTCTTCATAATCAAACACTCCTTTACCGGTCAACCCATGCTGTCCGTTAAAACCTCCGTGATCAGTTGTAAAGATAATCAATGTATTGTCAAGCTGCCCATTCTCTTCAAGATGGTCTAATATTTTTCCGATGTAATGGTCCATCATTGAAACCATACCATAGTAAATTGCCTGGTTCCGTTTGATACTTTTTTCAGACCATTTATGATGCAAAATACCATGAACAGGATAAGAAGGATCTCCTTCTGCCCAAATAGACTTATCCGGATTTTCCTGACGCGTAATCCGATAATGCAAAGGCATATCTGAAATATCATCCCTAAGTGTTTCTGGCAAGTCCATATCATCCGGATTATACATGGAAGCCCACGGTTCAGGAACTAAATAGGGATTATGGGGATCAAAAAAACTTGCCCAAAGCATAAAGGGCTTATCACCTTTTTTATATTGATCAAGCAATGCATTACAACGTTCTGCAATCCAAGCATCCGTATGATATTCCTGAGGCATTTTCCAAGCACCTGACTGTCCTTTTGGAGCATTCCCCGTTGGAACACGAAACCAGTCTTTCCACTTATCACCGACATGATCTTGCAACCATATTCCATAATGCTGACCTACATGAGCCTCATCGGCATGATTACGAGACAATTCCACATGACTAAAGCCATAGAATGGGCCATGATAATTTCTCCAGAAATCAAAATCCTGCAAAATGGGATATGCCTCGCATGAAGGAAACTCAGCAGTACCGTACAAAGGTTGGAAATGAGCCTTACCCACTAACGCAGTTTCATAGCCACATTCATTCAGAATATCGCCTATACACAATTCCGTTTCAGGCAACTTGGTACCAAGTGCATAAGCACCATGCTGACTTGGATAACGGCCTGTAATCATAGAAGCACGTGATGGAGTACTTACCGTATTGCACGAGTAGGCCTTATCAAATATCACACCATGCTGCGCCAATTTGTCTAAATTGGGTGTTTTACACTTCGGATCATTGTAACCCATAGCCATCCAATGATGTTGATCACTCGTAATAAACAGGATATTGGGAGCTTTATCCGAAACTGTTCTCGAGGTAGTCTCTCCATAAGTTTTCTGATAAAGTGCTTTCAACTCTGAAGATTGAGCCAAAACTAATTGCGGAAGCAGTATCACTGCATTTACTAAAAATAGATTCTTATTCATAATTTCTAAAATTGACATACTAAAATAAAACAAATTTATCGACGTAAGACCTCAACCATGTGAAATATCGGTTCTCCCTTGACTGCTGTAATGGTTATGTCCGGAACTAACGCAGCTATTTGTCGTTTGTTTTTCCCTGCAATCATTCCCTGTTCAACCAATCTACCAGCTTCTGCAGCATTGAGCGGTTCAGTTCCTTCTACCTCCCAAACTACTTCTTTCCATTCTCCCGTACCCGTATTCTTCACCGTATATACCTTTTTACCATGAGAAATGTTCCACTGGTAATTTCCTTCATCCAAGTATACCACACGGAGAGATAACTGACAACCCGTAGTCGCTTTCACAAACACCGGATGCATCACCACCGACATGTTTCCTCCTTGAGGCAATTTTCTTGCCCAAGCACCATACCGACTTTCATCCATTCCTACATTATGAACGCCAACAGAGTTTCCCGGTTGAACCAAAGTCAACAGCGTATAATCTTCTGTCAGATATTTCAAAGGTTTCTTCCAACACAAGCAACTATCACACTGACGAAATGCTGCCCAAACTCCGGGTGTAGTCTCTGCATAGCGATGCTGTCCCACATACTTGGCACCAAAATCAAATGCATTCCGAAATTCTTTCTTCATGGAGTCTGATACTTTCTTCCCGAATTTCATACCTTTTACAGGGATATCCAAATCACTGCTATATGTTGCCAAATAAGAAACCCCACAATTAATATCCATCAAAATCCGCCAATAATTCCACTGCTCAGGTGAACAGAACCTGGGATCTTTAACTCCACCATGCTCTCCCCAAGCACTAGCCCAAGGTTCTGCATAGGCAAAAGTCTTACCGGCTCTACAATAATCCATGAACACCAAATACTGCCTTTCATTGCCTCTCGACTCAGCTTCGCTGGAAGTGTGGAACCAAGCCAGGCGCCCTTCACGAAAATCGGTTTCGTATTCCTTACGCAACTCCTCAACAATACCATTGCGCACAAAAACAGTAGTCAAGGGGGAAAGTTCCTTCACAAACTGATCCAATACATCTTTGGTATATTGAGACACATCTTTCTGATTCCAAGGCTTAGCCAACGTATCACCTTTAGGAATCACCCATTTACTAAAATCATCCCCCTTATCCTTCGCGTATTTTGACGGAGCACTATGTTCTGTGCCGTATGGATTCAGATTCATACGGATGCCAATGATGTTTTTCAGATAAGGACTCTGTTTCAGATGTTCGGCCCATGCCTTGATAAAATCAAGATAAGCTCGTTTGAAACGGGGATGCCAAAACATAAGCGTATACTTATCCTTGACCTGCTGACTAAGTTTACCCGGATAATAGGGTATTTCGTTGAACATCCACTGAGGCTTGTTATTTCCATTTATTTGAAGGGTCGCACTGATGTTCAGCTCACCATACCGTTTCATCCACGCATCCAGCAATGACCAGTCATATACACCGGGGCTTTTTTCAATATCAGCCCATTGCAGTACAATCTGACCACCCCTGATGTAAGACAGATTCAACAAATGGGTGTTCTTGTTAATCCAAATGGCATACATTCCTTCCGGATTCTTTAATTCGGAACGCGGATTGACATTGGGCATAATAGCAGCCTCTACATCCCTACTCTGTCCATAAGCCGTAGAAAACATAACCAACGTAATAAGCAGGAACAACATTTTTCTAATCATATCGTCTTCTTCATTTTATTACACTTTATAACCTAATCCTATTTAAAATATCTCCAAAGCAACAACACTCAAAGGAGGCATTTTAACTGTAATGACATTATCACCATCTTTCTTGAACTTGTCAAATGACGCAACCGAAATCTTATTGGGCTTATCAAATGAATTATAATCAGTATATAATTGAGAAGTCAGTACTTCTCCTTTTATCTGCTTAATTTTCATTCCATTCAAAACTACATCAGTAGCAACTGCCTTATTGGGATGCAAGTTGACAAGTGTAGCATGGATTTTACCGTCTTTATCAAGCGAAGCCGATACATTGACTTCAGGAATACCCTCATTGCCACACTTGTAATCGCAAGATATAGTAGTGGTTTTCAACAATTTGGAATCATGATGAGCCTTAAACATTTTGAATACATAATAAGTAGGAGTCAGCAATATCTTTTCTTTATCAGTCAAAACCAAAGCCTGTAGCACATTGATGGTTTGAGCCAAATTAGCCATACGTACTCTGTCCGAATGATTGTTGAAAATATTCAGAGTAGAAGCTGCTATAAGAGCATCGCGCATGCTGTTCTGCTGATACAAGAATTGGCGATTAGTACCCGGTTCAGGATCTGTCCATACTCCCCATTCATCTACAACCAAAGCTATTTTCTTTTGTGGGTCATATACATCCATAATGGCAGATTGTCTGCTCAACAACTCATCCATAAACAGTGCATTTTTCATACTTCCAAAATACTCTTTCTCATCAAATCGAGTAGCACTTCCCTTTTTACTCCAAATGCCGGTTGGCACGGTATAATAGTGGAGAGAAATACCCCACATCATTTTAGCTGGAATATTTTTCATACATGTCTCCATCCAATTATAGTCATCGGCATTGGGACCACAAGCAATTTTCTTTATGGAGTGACCGGAGTAGTTGAATGCGAAGCTTTGAAACAATTTATATTGATCAGAATAGTATTCGGGACTCATATTACCTCCACATCCCCAGCTTTCATTACCAATACCGAAGAAACTTACTCCATAAGGCTTTTCATGTCCGTTCTCTCTGCGCAGATTGGCCCAATACGAATCACCATCATAATTCAAATACTCAACCCACTCCCGCAAATCTTTAGAAGAAGCAGTTCCCATATTTGCAGAAAGATAGGGTTCACATCCCAACATGTCACAAAGTTTCATGAACTCATCCGTACCGAAACTATTGTCTTCCGTTACTCCTCCCCACTTGCTATTTACAATTTTCTGTCTTTGGGAGGGAGAACCAATCCCCTCTTTCCATTGATACTCATCAGCAAAACATCCCCCAGGCCAACGTAGATTAGGAATATTAATTTCACGCAATGCGTTAACAATATCCATACGAATTCGTCCTTCTTTGGGTACATCAAGATTGGGGTCAACCCAAAAACCGTCGTAAATGCAACGACCTAAATGTTCGGCAAAGTGACCATAAATATTCTTGCTGATAGTTTGCTGGGGAATATTTGCCTGAATCGTAATTACTGCTTTCTCATTCTGCGCCCACAATGAAACAGGGAGCGAGAGCATAGCTGTTAAAAACAAAACTTTCATGATAAGATAATTGAAATAAAATCAGATAAGGCACAAAGTATACCTTATCTGACAAGTGAATTTATTAGTTCCAAGTAAGAGACTTGAAATCATTTTTATGAACCGTTCCGTCTTTAGAGATGGTATAACCTTGAGGCAATTCCTTACTCCACTGCAAACTATTTACACGTTCTTTTAAAATAGCTCTGTGTTCCGCAATCACCTTTTTCATCTCCTTTTTATAGGCTATGTTTACAAATTCATTAGGATCTTGATTATGGTCGTACAGCTCTTCAAAATTGGCTTCCGGATAATAGATGTATCTGTATCTATCGGTTCTGACTGCATATCCACGGCCAGTAGCCGAAGCTTGGAACCGATAAGCAGTGATGGCAGCCGGATGATTCGTTTTCTCACCCTTCAAAAGCGGAACCATACTTTGCCCGTCACAGTTCTTTGGAACTATGCCGCCAACCAGTTCTACTAAAGTCGGGAAAATATCAATCAAACTGACCGAAGTAGCAATTTTACTACCGGCTTTTGTCATACCAGGAACATAGAACATCAACGGAACTCTGGTAGATTCTTCCCACAGTGTGAATTTTTCCCAGTTTTCCTTCTCACCGATATGCATACCGTGGTCAGACCACAATACGATAACAGTATTGTCTTTATACGGAGATTCTTCTATCACATCCAGCAGACGGCCAATTTGGGCATCCGCAAAAGTGATAGACGCCATATAGGCTTGAATCACCTCTTTCCAGCTCTTATTTTGCATGACAAATTGATGCCAGCTTCTTCTGCCATGATCAAACGCATCCACCAAGTCATCGGCCGTAACGTCCAACTCTGGAATTGATTCCAATGGATACATATCATAGTATTTACGTGGAACCTCCCATGGAATATGAGGTTTGACAAATCCGGCAGCCATAAACAGAGGTTTCTCTCTATAACGATTCAGCTCATATCTCACCCAATCTACCAGTTGATAATCAGGCATCTTGCTATCCTTACAATCAATTGCTCCCCATGTAAAATACTTAATAGGTCTTTTCCCTTTTAAATTTTGAGGATTCTTAACTTTATCTGGAGCCGGTATCTGATAAGTCGCAGGAACGTATGCACTAGGCCACCAGAAATCCCAACTTTCTGGTTCACCTTGATTAATAGTAAGCCAAGGTGGAGCTAAGGTGTGATATATTTTTCCACCAGCCAACGTCTCATATCCATTAGCTCTGAAGAACTGCTCAATAGTAACTACATCCTTCATAACTGAATCTTTACGCCATTCCGGTCCGTCATAAAATATATTGTGCATGATGTTTGACCTTGCCGGATGAACACCTGTCATCACCGAAAGTCGAGATGGTGCACTTGCTGGAGCCGCACAATGAGCATTCGTAAAAGTAACTCCCATCGAAGCCAGACGATCCAGATTGGGAGTTTTGATTCCCTTAAGACCTCCCAACGGATTAATCCAATCATTCATGTCATCTACAGCTATAAAAATGACATTAGGCTTTACATCTTTGGCATTTGCCGCATTCAAAGCACTTAAGCAAAGTGTCCCACTAAGAAATAAATTCACATTTTTCATCACGTAATTGATTTTTAATTAATTACCAAGTCAAAAGTATAGGGGGTTATCTGACCACCTTTATACCATCCTTACTGCATTTGATTTCAGCCATCTGCAAAAAAGTATATCGTTGATGTTTCTCCAGCAAGTTCGCTTCTTTCCCTTCCCTGAACGGTTCAACATGATAGAAGATAAACGCCTCATTCTTCTTATTCACAAAAACACTAGGATGACGACCTTGACTCCAGTCCAAAGTACGGTCTGAAGTTCCTGCTGTCATGATTTGTCCATGATATTTCCAGGTGATTCCATCTTCTGAGCTATAATTGGCCAACCCCACATGAGGATCAGTAAGCATATAGAAACGATTTTTATATCTGAAAACATACACGGCTTCTTGATAAGGCAAGTTATGAAAATCGAAATTATTTACATCACCTAGTACATTACCTTTCATTTTCCAAGAATATAAATCGCTGCTCTCTGCATAGCGAATCATCTTCTTCTTGTTTTTCATATATTCAGTGCCGCTTACATAATACATTCTGTATATGCCTGAAGACAACTGGATGATGGAAGCATCCAGGCAGCGGTCTTCATTGACTACCACGTCCACACGCTTCCAACCGTTAACGATGTCAGAAAGCGGAGCGACATAATGAACAATACATCCACCAGTACCCCAAGGCGGAGTGGCATCTTCTTTATAGGTCACAAACATATGAATCAAGCCATCTTTAACAATGCATCCCGGTGCCCAGAATGTATGTTCAGAATCGGGCTTTCCACCTTCACCGTCAAACGTACAATAACCTTGAAACTTCCAATGCTTCATATCCTTAGATGTACAGACACCGATTGGTGTACCACAAGCCGAAGCCCTCCCTAAGGAAGGACGACGGGCAGTGTAGAAAATAATCCATTCCTTCGCTTCCGGATTCCAAAGTATCTCAGGGTCACAAGAACCACAATAATGAGAGTCTGCAAAAAGTGGAGCCGGTATATCTCCCCCACCCTTAGCAAAACAAGAGATGTTGAGACTCAATATTAAGCAAACAAGTAATTTGCGCATACACATTCAATTTATAAGTTCTTTCGAGTTAATTCTATCATATGGAATTTGGTATCTTCCTGGCTTTCATTCCGCAGAATCAAATCGGCACCCTTAGGACCATCGGCAGTAAAAGAAGCATCGCTTATCATCACCTCCACTTCTTGCCATCTTCCGGAATTCCGATTGCTGATTTTTTTTGCCATTTTGAGATTACCTTTCACGTCTACATAGTTCAAGGACCATTTGCCATGTCCTTCATCCAAATAGACTACACGAACTTTGACAGTCTTATCTTTACTTTTGGCAAAGAAGTCTTTATGAAGAACAAAGAACATCTCATTCTTCTTGTTCTTCACATCGAAACTACGTGCAAAACGGCCGTATGGCTGATCATCTGGACCGACATTCCACCACCCTTGACTTGTAGCATTCGCATCAAGCTGAGTCAGGAAAAGTTCATAGTTGCCGGGAACCAAATCAAATCCGACGTCATTTCTGGAAACTGCCCGACGATTGTTCATCGGACCGCCAACAGCATGGTCTATATCTCCATTCCGTGCACCGAATTTTTCATACTCCTTGGCAATGGCTTGGAAACGTTCTTTATTCATGTCGGTTGCCTCACCATATTTGCTTACTGGAAAACGTTCAACATCAGCTGCATCAAGCACATCCTTCATTGCCGAAAAAGCGCCAACTGCTTCTGAAGGGTCTTTCTGACCTGCATATTTATTATAAAAATCATAACTCTCTCTGAATCGAGGATCCGAAACAGCATCTCCTACAATAAACAAGATGTCCATACCGTAAAACAAATCATACGTTAAAAGCCAGTACATATTCTCTACGCAGTCTTCCTTGAACCATCCATTATTCAATTCGTCAAACTCTGAGCGGAAACGGCGGAACTCACCGTTGGAACAACGATTCCAAATGCTTGCCTTTCGGGCATTAATATAGCTTTTCTCACCATTGAACTGATAAATATGACCAGGATTACCGGATTTCTTCCAGGCACCCGGTACAACCGTATCAAGAAGAGCCTCATATTGCATCATATTTCCTGGATTTACCATCAATGGGATAGGAGGATTCATGGTTGAATATTTTTCATAATAAATCTTCCATGCCTCCTTTTTCAGATTGACCCAAAACTCACCATTTCCATGTTCATCACAAAATCTGTACTTCTCTTCGTAAGGGACTCCTTTATACGGGCCTTCATCATCGGTAGTACCTTCAGCTGTCTGTACAAACAAAACTTTTTCTCTATATTTGTTTGGTAAGTTATCTACCCATTCAGCTGTCGCCCGAATATAATCAAACCAGAATCTGCGATAGTTGGAATCAAGATAATAAGGGAAATGTGGGAAACGAGACTTATGAGACCCGCCACGCACATTTACTTTATCCGGACAAACGACCTTGGGAACTCCGTTGTCATAAATCCAAGCCGGGCTGTCTGGACCGGCATAGAAAACAAGACCTACATATTTACCGGCATCTACGGCTTGCTTGATTCTTGCTTCAACAACCTCCCAAGTCCATTTTCCTCTCTCTGCCTCCAGGTCACACCACTTACGCCAAATGAAACGCCCACGAATATAATCCGCATCTTGTGGTTTAACATTTAACCCCGTCCAGATGCCATAAGGATTGGACTTGTTCTCCGCCTTTTGAGAAAAGACGGAGAGAGAAGTAAACATCAGTGATAAAAGCAATAAAAATTTCATTTTCATAATCCTTATGAATTTTTACGCATCAATTCAACCATGTGAAAAATAGTATTTTCTTGACTTTCATTACTCAAAATCAAATCAGCACCTTTAGGTCCATTAGCCAAGAATGCTGCATCTTTAATCTCAACGGTTACTTCTTTCCACTTTCCGGTATTCTTATTAGTAGTCGTCTTGGCTGTCTTCAAAGCACCGTTCTTATCCACATACTTCAATGACCACTTTCCACTGCCTTCATCCAGATACACCACGCGAACTTTCACTGCCTTGTCCCTTTTCTTGGCAAAGAAATCCTTATTCAAAACAAAATACATATCATTCTTTCCGTTCTTTACATCAAAACTGCGTGCGAAACGACCGTATGGTTGATCTTTAGGACCTACATTCCACCATCCTTGACTTGTGGCATTGGCGTCAATCTGAGTCAAGAAAAGTTCATAGTTACCCGGAACCAAATCAAAACCGACATCATTCATTGCCTTAGACTGACGATTACTCATAGTACCACCTATAGCATGATTAATGTCACCGTTACGGGCACCGAATTTTTCGTATGCTTTAGCAATAGCCTCAAAACGCTCTTTATTGGTATCTATAGCTTTACCATATTCGCTTTCAGGAAAACGTTCGGTATCGGCAGCATCCAGCACATCTTTCATTGCCGAAAATGCACCAATTGCTTCTGTGGGATCCTTTTGTCCGGCATACTTATTATAGAACTCAAGACTGACTCTATATTTAGGATCTTCCACCAATTTACCGCTCAAGAGCAACATGTCCAACCCATAGAACAAATCGTATGTACAGAGCCAATACATATTCTGAATATAATTCTCTTTAAACCAACCGTTCTCGGTTTCGTCCATTTCTGAACGAAAACGGCGGAACTCACCATTGGAACAACGACTCCAAATGTCTTTTTTCTTCTTTGCGATATAAGTTTTTTCACCATTATATTGATAAATATGTCCCGGATGGCCTGACTTTTTCCAAGCATCAGGTACCAACGTATCCAGAATCGCTTCATATTGTTGCTGATTGCCCGAGTTAATCAACAGACGAATAGGAGGATTCATAGTAGTATATTTATCACGGAATATTCTCCAAGCATCCGTCTTTAATTTAACCCATCCTTTACCGGTGCCACCTTCACCACTGATTCGATATTTCTCATCGTAAGGTTCTCCTTTGTACGGACCTTCATCACCGGTTGTACCTTCGGCAGTCTGTACAAAGAGAATCTTTTCACGAGTCTCTTGAGGCAATTGGGTTACCCAATCCGCAGTGGTACGAATTTCATTAAACCAAAATTCCCGATAATTTTCGTCCAAATAAAAAGGGAAATACGGAAAACGAGCCTTATGTGATCCTCCACGTACATTTACTTTATCCGGGCAAGTCACCTTGGGTACACCGTTCTCATAAATCCAATCCGGACTATCCGGACCAACATAAACAATCATCCCCACATACTTGCCAGCCTTGGTAGCTTGTATGATTCTCGGAGCGATTACGTCCCAATTCCACTCTCCTTTCTGAGGTTCAAGATCACGCCAATGGGAAGCGACCATTCGCCCTCTAATCAAATCCGCATTTTTAGGAGTGATGTTACCTCCCGTCCATACGCCAAACGGATAAGATGTATTGCTTTTATTCTGTCCAAAAGCCGAAAGAGCAAATACAACAAAAAACAACCAAAGTAAGTTTTTTCTATTCATTGTCATAGTATTGTTATCCCATCTTATCCACAAAGTTGTGGATAAGATGGAATAAAATTATTAAAGATTTTCACGTTCACGTTGCAGAATATTTTTCAGTCGCTGCACTTCTTTGGGATATTGAGCGGCAACATTCTGCTTCTCACCTAAATCTTTTTTCAAGTTGTACAATTGATCTTTTGGGAAATTACCGGTTTCAACACTTGTATTGGCATTAAAAGTACGTTTATTATTCGGAGTAATATATTTCCATTTACCATCCGATACCGATAACGCACCAGCTGCTTCCACTACATAATCGCGTCCTTTCTTTGATTTGCCTAACCAAGACTCCAAGTAGCCTTCGCTATCCTTTTTCTTTTCACGGTTCAAAGAAACACCCAGCATTTCAGCCATAGTGCCCAAAAAATCTATCTGAGATATCAAAGCTGAAGATACTCCCTTTTTTACCTTACCCGGCCAACTTACAATAAAAGGAATGCGGGTTCCTGCTTCAAAATTACTGTATTTACTTCCACGATAAGGTCCCCAAGGACGATGTTCACCAAGTAATTCTACCGCACGATCTTGATAACCATCATCCACAACCGGACCATTATCACTAGTCAATATCACGATAGTCTCTTCGGTCAGTCCCATTTCATCCAAAGCATCCAGCACTTGCCCTACTGTCCAATCAAACTGAAGAATAGCATCACCGCGATATCCCATTCCGCTCTTTCCACGGAAACGTGGATTCGGGAAACGAGGTACATGAATGTCATTAGTTGCACAATACAAGAAGAACCGTTCATCCTTATGCGCCTTGATGAAATCAACAGCATGAGCCGCGATACTGTCTGCAATGAACTCATCCTTCCACAAAGCCTTTCCCCCACCCTTCATATAACCGATACGGCTGATACCATTTACAATGGCTTGGTCATGTCCGTGACTCGGTTTCAAATTGTAGAGCAATTCTGGATTGTCTTTACCGGTAGGAACACCGGGAAAAGGTTTCTCATAATTCACTTCAATAGGAGCGGAAGCATCATAATTAGCCACCTCACCATTCTTAATATAGACACAAGGAACCCTATCGGCCGTAGCTGCCATGATATAAGAATCAGTAAAACCTATATCAGACAAGTTCGGGGTAATCTTTTCATTCCAATTCTGCTCTCCAGTTCTCTCACCGATACCCAAATGCCATTTACCAATAGCGCAAGTAACATAACCGTTCTCTTGAAACAAATCGGCTACCGTGTATTGTTCCGGACGTATAATCATACCTGCATCACCCGGTGCAATACCTGTGTCATTTCTTCTCCAAGCATAGTGTCCAGTCAGAAATGAATATCTTGACGGAGTACTGGTGGCAGCTACTGCATGTGCATCCGTAAAACGCATACCACTGTTCGCCAGTCTTTCTACATTGGGAGTACTAACCGTGTTTCCACCATTACAACTCAAGTCACCGTAGCCAACATCATCTGCCATGATAACCACCACATTAGGTTTCTTAAACTGCTGTGCCATAGTTAATACCGGACACAATACACCTACAGAAGCAGGTAACAATGATTTCCAAGTTAATTTCATTTTCTATAAATTTAATCGTTTTCTGTTGCTTTTAATTCTTTCTTAGTTTTTCCTTTGGTGCGTTCCAAATTCTTTTCCACAGCTTTCCTCACTCCTTCTCTATTGGGATTCTTAATATCAAAGAACTTGATAAGGTGTTCCATTACCGCCTCCGTACTTTTACGATAGAGGTCAGGATTCCAAATTTTATAGAAAGCATGACCGGTGTTAGGATGAATCAATACAAAAGCCTCTCCTCCATGTTCTTTAATGGCTTTGGCAAAATTTACACTTTGTGTATATTCAATAGTCTTATCGGCATCTCCATGAATAAACAAACTTGCAGGAGGATTCTTTTTTAAGAAGAAGATGGCTGAAGCTCTACGTTGTTCTTCCGGAGTATAGAATTTATATTTGATTGCACGTTCCTTTTCAAATTTTGCACGTTTATCTACTTGAGCATTGGCAAAAGTACGGTTCGAAATCGCAGTGAAATCATAAAGACCGTTGATACCGATGTAAACGTTACATTCGGGAATCCATTGTGCGGCAAGCGCAGAAATGGGAGTACCAGCAGAGCCACCACCAAATGCCACTTTCTTAAAATCACATTTGAACTTTTTAGCACGTTTCTTTACCCATTTGTAAGAGTCCATCACATCGTCCATCGCCTTATCGAAATCACCGTTCTGATCCAGACAACGATAGCCAAGACCCACCATGACAATACCCAGATTGTCGCACATTTCAGCAGCGGCAGGAGCCATTGAAGCATTAGGAACCTTTGTCTTGGTTCCACCGAGCCAACCACCACCGTGTACATTGAAATACACAGGGAACGGACCGTCTCCATCGGGAACCATTATCGTAATGGGAATTTCGAACCCATCCACAACTTTCACTATATCTTTGATAGTCTTGGCAGCATTCAGTTCCACACAAACTGTCAAAGCCAGCATGGCAATGCCAAACATTTTAGTTATCTTTTTCATATCTTGCTGTCTTTAGATTATTTATTTGTATACTTAATGAATATCACTCCATTAGCGGGAATAAGTACTTCCTGATTGAAAGATAATTCAGCATTACCCCAAATATCTTTCAGTACATATTGGTCATTGGCCAAGCCTAACTCTGAAGTAGAAATTACATACTGCTGAGGTTCTTTAGCATTACGATTGAAGACACCAATCCAACCTTCATTGCTGTTTTTCTTGGGAGTATTCCAAATCTCAATCTTATTTTGATCATACTTCAAACTACCCATTACAGCATTCTGATTACAAGCAATCATTTCAGCATTAGTCAAAAGGCTCAATGAAAAATCATCAATAGTCAGCAGATTTCCACCCATCATCAAAGGAGAGGCTGCCAATGCGCGCATGGTAATGAAAGTACGCATCTCATCTTGTGTAAATTGAGACTGACGATGGAACCCTTTACCCGAAAGTAACTCGACATTCTTCAGTTTGCCATCCTTTTTCATCTGCTTAATTACAGCATGTGATTCGCTACCATTCAGTCCAGCAGGCACAGGACTCATCACCTGAAGTTCTCCGAAAGGAATCATATCCATATCAATAAAGAAATTAGGTCCCTCTTTACCTTGCCATTTTCTCCAAGCCTTGAAACATTGATCCAATCCAATCTGTTCATCCCAAATATCATGAGTTACACGTAACATATTAGCCATTTTAAAAAAATCAAGTTGGGAATCATCCACAAATCCACCCGGACTTAGACTTAACACAATATCACGACCACAGTTCTTGATACCTTTAGCCACAGCTCCCACTTCAGCAGGAAAAGGAACAATATCATCAGCCTTAATGAAATCAACTCCCCATTCTGCTAACTGAGCAATCCAACTGTCATAGAAAGCTTGAGCACCGGGACGAGTCATATCCACACCATAGTTTTGTTCACACCATTTACAAATACTGGTAGTATCAGCAATGTCTTGCGCATGATATTCTGTACCTTTAACTGGCGTATTCTTCTTCACAGACACACGCGGAATACCGCGCATGATATGCACACCAAACTTCAAGCCTAATTCATGACAACGATCAGCGATAGGTTTCAATCCGTTGGGAAAATAAGTTTTGGAAGGTTGCAACAAACCATATTCATTGATATTCAAATTCTTGGCATGTTTTTCAGCAGGATACAACGTTCCGGGAACCAAATTGTATTCACCAAACCAACCAGCATCAATCACATAATACTTATAACCATGCGGTGCCAGTTTCTCTGCAAATGCCTCCAAGTTCTTCATTGCTGCATCTTCATACAGATAAGTTCCATAGCTGTCAAAACTATTCCATCCCATAGGAGGTGTAGGGACTAAAATCGTTTCTTCAACGGGTGTAGATTTACAACCCATCAATGCAACTGTGCAAAGCAACGTTGCAACTATTGATTTATTCAATTTCATATTCATATTACAATTTAGTATTACAACTTCATTTACTTCACTTCAGAGAGTTCAAGCACACAACTTTCGTAAGGTTTATTCATTATCAAAGGTACACCTACATTCATCAAATATTCACCTGAGAGCACAAAATCACCTTTCTTGAAAGCCGCTTTAGTCATTATGTTCAACTCACTTACTCTATATTTCGCATCCGAATTTAAACCTTGCATTCTAACGATGCAACGCTCATTTCTTTCATGATATCCCAAATTATAAACAAAGAATACAGCCTGTTCCTTGTTTTCTGACACATACATCATTGAAGCACGATTTACACCCTCATAAGGAGAAATCAAGCGATACAAATCACCGTGTTGAATCACTGGACGAACACGTTTATAGGTAGTAATCACTTTTTTGGCATATTCCAATTCTTTGGCATTCATATCTTTGGGTTGCAACTCCATCCCGAAACGACCAGTCATAGCCACATCAAAACGGAACTTTAGGGGTATAATCATACCTGTCTGATGATTGGGAGAAGTAGAAACATGCGAAGCAATAGCCATAGAAGGGAAAAACATGCTGGCACCATGCTGAATATAGATTCTATCTACTGCATTAGTGTTGTCACTGGCCCAAAATTCGTCATGATATTTCAAAGAGCCAAAGTCCATACGCCCGCCACCGGAAGAGCAAGCTTGCAGCAATAAGTCAGGATATTTCTCTCTGATTCTATTATATGTAGAGTACAATCCCTTCACATAGTCGTGCCAAAAATGACTTTGCTTGTCGGCAGGTAAATAAGAAGAACCCACATTGTTGACATAACGGTTAGCATCCCATTTGATATAGGTCAAATTGGGAGACATCGCTACAATATCATCAATCGTCTTTACAATAAAGTCCTGTACCTTAGGATTGGTAAGATCCAATAACCATTGGTTACGGTCGGTATAAGCTTCATATCTGTCAGTCTTGACTACCCAATCCGGATGCTTTTCTGCCAATTCACTTTTCGGATTCACCATTTCCGGCTCAACCCAAAGTCCAAACTGAAGGCCTTTCTTTTTAGCATATTCAGCCAAATAACCGATGCCATGAGGCAGTTTCTTCTTGTTTACCTGCCAATCACCCAAACCTGAATCGACCACATCACGCGGATATTTGTTTCCAAACCATCCATCATCCAATACAAAGAGTTCCACACCCAACGAAGCGGCATCATCGATCATCGCACAAATCTTCTCTTCGTTGAACTTCACGCCTACACCTTCCCAGCTATTCAATACGACTGGACGTTGGCCGTTACCGTGAGCCAAAGCATACTTTCTACTCCAACGATGGAAGTTCTGAGACATGCGGTTCTTTCCTTTACTACTATAAGTCAGAATCATCTCCGGTGTAGTCACTTCGTCACCTTTCTCCAAAGATAATGCTGCCGCAAAAGGATTCATACCAGACACGATATTCAGCATTTGATCTTCACTCACTTGAAAAGAGAGCTTGTAATTACCTGACCAAGCCAATGCACCACCATACACTTCGCCTTCATCTTCTTTCGATTTACTGTTGAGCGAAAGAATGAACGTAGGGCTTTCACACTGAGAAGTCCTGACACCTTTCAAAGACTCAATAGATTTAATGCCATTGGTCAGTTCCTCTTCTTTCAAATTCATCTCCTTGCTCCATGAACCAAAGAAATGAGTCAGATAATAAGAGTTAGCCTGAAGAGGCAGATAAGATGAAGCCAACTGTTCAACATTAACTTTACCTTTTTCCTGGCTACGGATAGATACATATTGGGTAATCACATCTTCTTTATAATAAGCTCGGTAATGTACATCCACAAACAAATCATAAACCTTATCTTTCAATTCCACCACAGTTTCAGTAACATTCGCATCAATCTTGTTCACTTGAATGTTTTTCAATTCCAACTCGCAACAGATAACTCCATCACCGTGCGTAAGTTTCAATGCGGGAACGTTGTAATTACGTCCACCATAAGTGGGATAAAGAGCAGGAAAGTTTTGATGAGCGGACGGAGTAAACAAGTTGTCCGAAAAGCTATTTAAACTGTTCATTTTCTTGCCGTAATGACGAAAAATCAACTCATTGTTTCCATCCACGGAAAACACCAGACTGGAGTTTTCCGTTTCAACCGATACATTCTGCTTGATGCTTTGTGCATTAACTGTACCGAACGCGAAAAACAGCGTCAAAAACGCGACTAAATAATTCTTTCTCATATATTTTTATTATTTTTTAGTTTTAGGTTTCCATTTGAAAATATCGCTCTGAGTTGATAAAAAGCATACCATAGGCAGCCAGCTGATTTATCCCAAATCGGTCATTAGAGATTTTTTGCAAACAAAGTGTAAGCTGATAGCCTTTTTTACTACTTAATACCATTGAAACAACTTAGCTTTTGCCGAAATACAGGTTTTTTATGAGCAAAAAAGAAAGCTGTTTTTTCTAATGACCGATTTGGGTTTATGTTAGAGGTTTGGATAATCTTTTGTCCATAACAGCCCAAATCACCTATCCCTAAATCATAGACCCAAATATACGCAATGTTTGGCGGGGTCTTTGCCTGTTTCATTTCCTTCGAATTGCAGGCACTCAACACGGGCAACCATAAAGAAGGGATCAGGAATATATTGTTCTTCATTTAGCTTTTCATTTAAACTACGGTTCAAATACTTCACTCATTCAAAAACTGTATCTATAGTACCAGCGGGCTGAAACTATAGTTGCAAAAATGCCTCATGTCTATTTCCATGCGACGAAATTGGCATGAGGCATTGGATTGGATACGTTTTTTCAAAAATTAATAGCCGGGATTGTTTTCACCCAAATTTGGGTTCTTGATAAATTCTTGTACCGGAATTTTGAACAGTACATGGTGCGGCTTGATATTGTTAAGTGCCCTTTGGTTTTCTTTCACCTTTATCATCTCACCGGTATTCGGGTCTTTTTGCTGATTTTCCATAGAACTAATGGCATTATACAAATATTCATACCCCCAGTGAATCAAATACCAACGACGAAGACCTTCACCTCCTAATTCCCATCTGTTCTCATTGATGATGGCTGTTTTGATAGCCTCTTTGTCCTTAAGCTGATATTTACCTTTTTCTTGGGTATAATTATGTTTTTCATCACCAAAAGCACGCTTTCTGATTTCATTTAGATTGGTAATGGCCTCACCTGGTAAATCTTTTTCATTGGCTGCCTCAGCTAAAATCAGATACATCTCGGCCAAACGGATGTGGTGAATATCTTGACCGGCATTATTGTTTGGCTCATCAAAAGCCATCCACTTCAAGATAAAGGGTCTTCCACCAATGCCTTTCAGTTTCTGTGTTGTTCCATCACTCATTTTCACGTCAATCCAATTCATCATAGCTTGACGGGTATCGCCTTTTTCAAAACTTGTTATGTATGCCTTACAGGAGGTAAAGTTTCCGAATCCCTGGAAGAGGCGTGCACTGCTGGAAACCACAACACCATCAGGACGAGTAGCCTTCAAACCTTTCTTGAACAAAGGATCAAAAGCTTTAGACTCTTGATTGGCTTGAGGACTTACCCAAGTGTGGATTCTACTGGATTGACTGTCCCTTTGTTTGGGAGTAACCATAATCAACTCGTCATTAAATTTATTCTGCCAATCGAAAACATCAGCGTACACAGGTAACAACGCGTGAGGAGAATGTTCGATTACATCCTTGGCTTGTTTATAGGCGGTCTCATAATCACCCTGCAAAAGGCTTACACGTGCCAAAAAGGCTTTGGCCGCCCAACTCGTGATACGCCCCAATTCATCAGTTGCATAACTTTCCGGCAGATGAGGAATGGCTTTATCCAAATCATCATAAATTTGTTCGATGACTTTAGCCTTGGGAGAGCGCGGCAGATTAGGCATCACCTCAATATCCAACTCATCTGTCCACAAAGGAACATCACCCCACATCAGTATCAAATTATGATAGAAGAAAGCGCGTAACACTTTGGCTTCAGCGATAACCTGCTCTTTGTATTCTCCTTCTACTGGAGATTTCATAGCTCTGTTTATCAGCATATTTGCAGCACCGATAGCCGTGTAGTGTACTCGCCAGGCATCAGAAAACTCAATGGTAGGATTCTCCATCTGATAATATTGGAATACAGGAACAAATTGCCCGGCACGTGAGTAAGTTACATCCGCTCCCAAATCACCTAAAATGATATGGTTGAGTTCACCGATATAACTATCGTTCATATAGAAATAGACTCCGTAAAGTCCGGTGGTCAGTTCATCTTCTGTCTTGTAGAAATTGCTGGGAGCAGTAAAATCCTTTGGATCTACTTCCAAAATATCGCAACTGCTGTAGGAGCAGAGCATAGAAAGCAGTAATATATAATTAATTATCTTTTTCATAATCTATATTTTTATATGTATTAAAATTTAGCTTTTACTCCTAACAGATAAGTTCTGCTTTGCGGATAAACATTGCGATCGAATCCACGGCGGGTAGCACTCGACTCAACATCCACATCAGGTGAATAACCGAAATAGGGAGTCCAAGTAAACACGTTGGAAACCGTACCATAGACTTGCAGTGATTTCAGAATCTTCTTGTTCTTCAACGGAATGTTATATTGCACGTTCACATTCTTCAAGCGCAGGTAAGAACCGTCGTGGACGTACAAAGAACAGCCTCCGGCCTCATTATTCTGCTGAATACAGATAGCATAGTAGTTCTTGTGAAGGCTACCTGCTCTGGGCAACCAAGCATCTTGATTCTCTTCTGTCCAGCGGTTGCGGTGTCTTCCATAGAGGTTGGAACCATAACCAGAATCCAAGTTCAAACCATTCAAGTCATAGATGTCATTGCCATAGCTGTAATCAAAGAAGAGACTCAAGGTCAGATCTTTCCAAGTAAAGTCACTACCAATGCCACCATAGAATTTAGGCTCGGCATTACCGATGACCTGACGGTCAAGCTCATCAATTACTTCATCATCATTCAAATCTGCGAATCGGGCATCTCCTGGCTTATATTTGCTTTTAAGTCCCTCAGGTATATCTTCCTCTTTCCAGGGACCCAAGTATTTCAATCCATAAAACAAACCGAGAGGTTCCCCCACAGTGATACGAGAACCGATACCATTATCCAAAAAGTCCTTGTCTCCCAAATCCAATACTTTATTGCGGTTTAAGGAAACAGAGATATTCGTATTCCACTTGATATCCTTTGTTGCGATGTTTACCGTGTTCAGAGTCAACTCCAAACCTTGATTCTTGACAGAACCGATGTTACGAAGAATACTCTTGAATCCACTCTGATAGGGAAGTTCTTGCGTCAACAGCAAATCATTGGTACGTTTGTAGTAATAATCGGCTTCCAATGTAATGCGGTTGTTCAAGAAACCAGCTTCCAAACCAAAGTCCACCTGCGCAGTCTTTTCCCAGCCCAAGTTCTTATCCGCTGCCAATCCAGGGATATATCCGACTACCTGGTTGTCACCTATAATAGTGGTATTAGAACTCAGCTTGTCCCAAATGGCATATGCACCAATGGACTGGCTACCGGACATACCGTAGCTGACACGCATTTTCAAATTGGAGAACAAATGTAAGTTCTTGATGAATTCTTCTTCGGAAGCGCGCCAGGCCAAGGCTGCCGAGGGGAAAAAGGCCCACTGATTTCCTTTAGTCAAACGGGAAGAACCATCTTCACGACCGGTAACAGTCAGCAAATATTTGCTTTTGTAGGAGTAGTTCAAACGGAACAAGTAAGACATCATACCCCATTCAGATTCACCGGAATTGATATTGCGCTTGTTTGGAGTACTGGTTTCGAGTGAATGATACAAATTGGAGTCGCTAGTGAATCCGGTTGCGCCTGCTGTCATGTCTTCGGACACAGATTTTTGCCAAGTGAAACCACCCAACAAGCCGATAGAATGTTTGCCTATATTAATCAGGTAGTTGATGGTGTTCTCATTCTGATAAGTACTGGGAAAATTGGCGTTTACACTGGCTACACCAAATTTTCCTTGCTTAATGCTCAGAGGGAGTTTAGCAGACTGGTAGGAGTTATGCTTGCTGGTACTCAGATTGAAACCCCAAGATGAACGAATAAGTAAATTCTTGATGGGAGTGAACTCCGCAAACACATTACCCAGAACTCTGAGCTGACGGGTGTTATCAGTAACACATTCGCGCAAGGCAATCGGGCTATTGAAATAATTGTTGTTCAGCGGATTGAGCTGAGACCACGTTCCGTCCTCGTTGTATGCAGGGAAAGTAGAAGGCAACTGTACCATGTTCTTCATAATGGAGTTGTCCTTATAGGTATACGAACTGGTCAAGGTAGCACCTAATTTCATGTAGTTGCCAATCTTCTGGTCTACATTGAATCGGATTTGGAAACGCTCGAATCCGGAATTGTACATCAAACCTTCTTGATTGAAATAGTTCAAAGAAAAGAAGTAGTTGTTATTCTTCGTAGCGTTAGAGATGTTCAAGTTATGGTCTGTAATCGGAGCAGTCTTGCGGTAGATGTAATCCTGCCAATTAGTGTTAGCAATCTGATCCGGATCATCAAACGGAATCTGATCCTGCTCTCTATAAATAGCCGATTCGTTCTGCCATTCAGCCAGTTCGTAACCGGACAACAAGTCGAGCAACTTTTCAGGAGTCTGAATACCATAATATCCATTATAGGAAACCACCGGTCCCTTGTTTGATTTACCACGCTTGGTCGTTATCAATACAACACCGTTTGCACCTCGTGAACCGTAGATAGCAATGGAAGAAGCGTCTTTCAGCACTTCAATAGAAGCAACGTCCTGCGGGTTGATACCATCCAGATTTCCGGCACCGATAATACCATCAATAACATACAACGGTTCGTTACTGGCAGAAATAGAGTTTCCACCACGTATCGTTACATTGGAGCTACCCCCAGGCTCACCATTAGAGGCTCTCACGTGTACACCTGTCACACGTCCCTGCAAGACCTGATCAATACTGGTAATAGGCATCTTTTCAATCTCATCGGCTTTCACTCTACCTACTGATCCTGTAAGGTCGCTTTTCTTCACCAAACCATAACCCACAACTACTACTTCATCAAGAGTTTTAGAATCTTCCTTCAAAGTAATCATAAGTTTTTTACCTGTCACCTTCACATCTTGAGTCTCAAATCCAATAAAAGAAATCTTCAACACACTACCAACAGGGGCATCAATAGAGAAATTTCCATCAGCATCAGTAATAGTACCGGTGGTTTGTCCCTTAACTACAATGTTCGCACCAATTATAGATTCACCGGACGTATCTTTTACCACGCCCGTAACTTTCCGCAATTGGTCGACATCCATACTTTGCGCAGGTGATTGAAACACGCATGCAAACAACACTAACAATAACGCTCTAAAAAGCCAGCCTCTACATTCCGGTAGAACAAACTGGAGAAGAAGAGAATTTTTCTTCATAAGTACAAGATTTTATATTTAAAAAAGTAATATCTCAAACGATTCTCATATATCCATAAATATCAATATGAAAAATCACATGCAAATGTAGCGTATACCATATACCACAAGGGGAAAAATCGTCCCAAAAAGAAGGGGCAAAAATCACAAACAGCCCTTTCTACATCATTTAATCACGTTTTTACCGCTATCATTACTTTTTCATGTGAAACAAGTTGTTGGATTGACAAATTCACAAAGCATTTCTTTTTGATTATATCCTACAAATCTTTCACCCATTACCCTTTTGCTTTATTCCATGACATTTCCGGTGAAACATCTTTTTTAGAGAACTTACGTGCATGCATGTACCATTTTCCAGAATAAGGTAACTGCCCGTTTTACCTCCTCCGAAATAGTAAACGTTATAGGAGCAAAAAACTTATTGATAGCTATATTTTGAATAGATATATACGCAACATGTTTTAATATTAAAAAAATGACTATTTTTGCCCGCATGAAAACTTACCCCGTTAACGAAAGATTATGTAAGACCATCTATGAAACATCAACTTTTTATCATACTTCTTTGGATAGCCTCATGTAGCATGTACGCTATAGAAGGCAATAATTACTCCATCAATAGCTTTGGCATTGAAGATGGACTAACCCAAAACGATGTTACCTCCATCACTCAAGACCACAACGGATTCATCTGGTTATCAACCAACAACGGGCTTAACCGCTTCGATGGTCATCGGATAATTACATTCAAACATTCACTTGATCCCCAGCGAAGTAGTCTGTCGAGTAATCTAATATCATCCATTGTCACTGACTCCACCAACTGCCTTTGGATAGCCAACAAAAAAGAAGGAATAGACCGTTATAACCCAGAAACAAACACATTCGAGCACTTCACTTCTTACTATAGCCAAGACAAAAGTATCGCTCTGCACAATATCGGCAAAATATACCATTCTCCACAGAATCAGATTTATGCATGTACCCAAAATCTTCTACTGGTATATCAGCCAGAAAACAGACGCTTTATTCCTCATAAATTATGTTTGGACTTTGCCAAACTCAAAGCACAAGTATTAGATTTACATTCCGATGCGGAAGAACAATCCCTCTTTATCGCCACCTCTCAAGGAGTGTTCTGGTATAAAGTGCAAGAGCAAGACCTAAAAAGACTATCCACTACACCCTCAAGTGTAGTGTATTTCCACGCCACAACGAACACCTTATTATATATGACTACTCAAGGTCTCGTCAGACGAGATTTGAAAAACAGCAGAGAGCAACAACTACTATGTAACAACAATCCTCTAAGAGGAGTAACCACCCTACTCACGGACAGCAGAGGATACCTGTGGATAGGCACAAGAAACGGATTGTATGTAGAAAAAAGCAACAACATAGCTATGCCTTTTGAGACAGAACCCGACTGCCACATTCTTTCACTCTACGAGGATTCTTCAAAAAACATTTGGATAGGCAAACGAACCTACGGTGTAACCAGTATCTCACTAAAGCCAAGCAAATTCCGTTTATACAACCAGATGGACAGCAAACACTTCGCCCCTGCTGCCTTCGCCATCTATCCGGAGACTCAAGACAGCATCTGGATAGCTACGAAACAAGGCAAACTTCACCTGATAGACAGAGAGAAGAACACAGTACTGATAACCGTACAATTCCCCATAGGCAACATCAATGCCATCAGCCCACATCCCGACAAGAATAAACTCTGGCTTGCCGGTACCCAAGGCTTGTATCTATTCGACAAACAAACACACCATTTTTCACACATCCCCGAATCGACAGTAAACGGATCCATCACCTCTCTTTTTCCCGAATCCGACTCCATCCTCTGGTGTGCCTCACGCAACGGATTATTCGTCTACAAGCACAAACGTATGCAGCAGATCTACCCCCTAAAGAACAATACGGAAGAAGAACAGAATGCCTGCCGCAGCATCTTCGTGGAAAAAGATACTATTTGGACGGGGACTATCTCAAAAGGGCTGGTCAAAATCATCCGTCAAAACAATAACTACCAATGCTTTCCAAACATCTATGGAAATATCCCAATAAAAGACATTTCTTTCGTACGGAAGACCACCCAAGGAGACCTACTGATTGGCACCTGGGGAGGAGGAGTATACATCCGCCACAAGGAAATATGGCAGCACCTCACTGAGGAAGACGGTCTGGCAGACAACATCGTATTCGCCATTTATGAAGACAGCAAAAACAATTACTGGATAAGTACCTATAATGGACTATCACATTTTAACACAGCAACCCATTTCTTGACCAAATACGAAATACACGACGGACTTCCCAACAACGAGTTCTCCGTAGGAGCACACTATCTGTTCAATCATAATGAATTGTTTTTAGGTACTGTAAATGGAATTATTTCTTTTATTCCCTCCGAAGTAGAGAATATTGATACAGAAAGCAATATACTGCCAACAGATATGTATTTGTATGACCGGAGAGTAGAAATCGGCATCCCGATTAATGGAAAAGTCATTCTGAAACAACCGCTGTACCAAGCCCAGACCATCACCCTGTCACACCAGATGGGATTCTTTTCCTTCGATTTGACAGACTTCAACTATTCGTCCAAAGTGAGACCATTAGTACGTTATAAATTAGAAGGATGGGATAAACAATGGAACGCGCTTCCTTCTAACCTGAACATCAAATACACCAATGTTCCACCCGGAAATTACCAACTCCGCGTATACAATCAGCAAAAAAATGGCGAATGGAAAGAGAAAAATCTTCTGGATATCCACATCAAACCTCCTTTCTATGCTACCCCGTGGGCATTCGCCAGTTACTATACCGTCGGCATCCTGATTATCATTGCCATCATCGCCCAGTTCCGACAGCACAACAGGTTAAACCGGCTCTTGTTTGAAGAACAAACCCAAAAGAAATACCAGGAACAGTTCTTCCTTACCCGCATGAAGTTTTACACCAACGTCTCACACGAACTTCGCACTCCGCTGACCCTAATATTAGGTATGCTGGAACGCATCCGAAGTGAAGTCGACGAAGAGTCTCCCATTGCCCAACAGCTACACATCGCTAAACGCAATGCCGAGAAACTCCACCTACTAATTAATGACATACTGGATTTGCGCAAGATAGAGAACCAAAGTATGAAAGTTCAAAAAGAGAACAGAAACATTATCTCCTTCATGCAGGCCATCGTCTCTTACTTTAAAGAAATGGCAGACGACCGGCACATCAAAATTACGTTCAGTTACCCGTCAGACATTCTGATTTGCGCCTTTGATGTGGACAAGACCGAAAAAATCATCTACAATCTGCTTTCCAATGCCATCAAATACACCACAGATTACATTGACGTGAACCTTAGAACCGAGCAACAGGCAGATGGACAATCCATCATAGAGATTGCAGTGACAGACAATGGACAAGGCATCGCTGCAGAAGAACAGCAAAAGATATTCTCTCGATATTACCAAACAGAAGGTTCCACCCAAACAGACAGTACTGGTATCGGTTTGCACCTCGCCATGGAGATGGCACAACTCCAGGACGGCAATATCACCGTACACAGTACCCTTGGAGAGGGAACCACTTTCACTCTCATCCTCCCCACCGGATCAGATGATGAAATAACCGACATTGCAGTGTTCGAGAATAGCGATAAACCCGTATTGCTGTTAGTGGACGACAACGAAGACATGCTCTACTATATGTCGGAAATTTTACAAAACGAATACATATTATACACAGCATCCAATGGCAAGCAAGCGATTGATATAGCCAATAAAATCATTCCGGACATCTTGATTTGTGACATCATGATGCCCGATATCTCAGGCATTGAAGTATGTCAAAGGCTAAAGAACGAATCCATGACCTGCCACATTACCATCATTTTAATTTCGGCACGAGGAGCAGAACAGATAAGAATAGACGGTCTCTCTTTAGGTGCCGACATTTACATGACCAAACCTTTTTCCGAAGATTATTTCAAAGCTCAAATCAAAAGTCTGGTAGTCAACCGTGCACTCTTAAAGAAACAAATCCGACAAGAGCTGATGCAAGTAATCTCCAAAGAATCCCCGCACCAGGATGAAGTTCTACAAAAAGTGGTCTCCTTCGTTGAGCAAAACCTGACAAATGAAAATTATGACCTGGAGCAACTAAGCAAAGATATGGGAATGAGCCGCATGGGCCTTTACCGCAAGATTAAATCCTGCACAGACCAATCGCCCGGTGAATTCATTCGGGAATACAGACTGAGAAAATCAGCAGAGCTTTTGGCACACAGCGAACTCCCCATCTCCGACATCTGCTTCTACGTAGGCTTCAATGACATTAAGTCATTTAGGACAGCCTTTAAAAAGAAATATAGCACAACGCCAAGCGATTTTAGAAAGGGAGTCCATACCCCATAGTCACTTCATAGGTATGGAACACTTATATCATGCCGCTTCTACATGTGCATCAAGCCGGAATGTGGCAATCCACTTCTTTCCACGAAATAGCAAGCGTACAAACGAGTTCTTAGCAGAAAAAATGAAGTGCCTCTAAAGGGATACTCAGAAAATGTTATAAAATTAGCCAACTAATTCATTATATCGTAAGCGACTGCTCAACTACATCTTGTGTATTTGATTTTTTAGTGAGATGCACCTCATTGTAAGTGCGTTTCAATTTTCATATACTAACTTATCTCAGGGTTGTTTTTGAGTGTTAGTCCCTTTCTTTCTCTCTGTTTTTCCCAGAGCTGTCTTGATTCTTCTCTCTATACATCCGATAGCAGTTGTTTCAAGTCTCTGTCTGATTTCGGAATAAATAATAAGGACGTTTGTCAATCACATTAATTTAGCCATTCTCTCGGGGTGACATCACGCTCCTTACATGAGTCAAGTAAGCAGATTGTCGCCGTATTTTCAGCCGTCACCTTGTCTTTACAGAACAAACAGTACTTACGGATTTAAGACTAGTACTCCTTTTCTATTCTTAGCTACGTTATCCAAACCTATTAAGCAATTGATAACCATTCTTGTTGAACCGGAAAAATTCCACTCTATCATTGTCACTAAATGTATCATATATAGTATGACTGATTTGAAAAAGTGTACTCTACCTTTCACAGGCAAAGTGTACCGATAGTAATTTATAATTGAGCAGAATATTTCAGTATGGCAAATATAGCTACTTCAGACATAAGAGTCAATAAAGAGATTTCAAAAGCCTATGAAAGTGATTTAGTTCTATTAGGATATTAATACTGAACTATTTGATTTTTTCCACGAGTTCCTTCAACTTATATAATCCGATTATAGCTGTATCATAGAGCGGATCAGGATAATGCAGGTTTATATCCCGGATACTAGACTTTACATATTCACGCACGTCCATAATATATTCAGAACCAAGATACGCCTCTTTCGGTAACAGTGCTGTCAACGCCCAACGGACAATATCTTTCACAGACTCCTCATCAAGCCGGTATATTTCCTTTTCTGTCATCTTTTCCAAATTTTAAAGTAAAGATACAAATTCTAAACTCACAACATATCACCGCCGTACATTTTCCACACTGATATATTTTCCAGCATCAATGAGAATAGGATATGGAGATTGGGATAGTGTGGAAGATAAATCGGCGGTGTGATGATATATAGTTTATTTCAGATTTTTGTTTTTGATCCGGATTTAATTGTGCATTATATTTTCACCCCCAAAAACATATCGCAGAGTCAACCGAAGGCAAGTTGTATGATTGATTATGCTAAAAACAATTATAACATCCACTCAAGCGGCGTGAGCCTACAACTAACGAAAGAAGAAAGATATACAATAATTTAGTGCAACTTTTTTTCTTAGAATGAGAGATTTTACTTAAAAAGAATAGGTTTTATAGAGAAAAATATTGATGCGTTCCGTTTACTTTTCATTGGTCAGATTGAATACCCGAAAATATTGCATATGTAAAATCAATAATAAACCAGTATAACACAATTTATTCTACATTATCAGGCACTCACCTATAATCACGATCTCTATTCGACTTTCTGTTTATGATTCAGTACTTATTTGTTTCTTCCTACCCTCAAAAAGCAAGAAGCGGGGAAAGCAGGGCGGGAAAACTATAAAACCTTTTGATTGATTTTTGATAAGGTGGTAAAATTGAAAAGGTTATACAAGCATTATTTCCACCCATATTTTTCCGCTCTTCTTTTTCTCTTGAGGCAGGGAAAGAAAATCCAAATACAGACCAATATTATCAATTATCCCAACTATAACTGAAATATAAACCAACCCTTGACAACTATTATCAATCAACAAAATATCCTTAATCTCACAACCCAAATCCAGACAGCACCATAAAGACCGGAATAATAAAAAATCTCCAGTCGTTTTTCTTTTATCCCACCACTCACTGTTCCGGATGAGATGATTGCCGGCAGAAAATGTATAAAACCATGCCGAGACTATTCATCCGGTTAAGAATATGGTGACCTACAAGTAAACGACACCTTCATTTGGTCAGGGGTAGGTCAGAGACAGAAGTGATACGTAGTATGAACATAACCGTAAGGATGTTATAAAAAAACTGATAAAAACGTTATTCTTTAAGCATTTGTACCTCATTTGTAACATTTTTTATAACACTTTTGTCTTCCAGTTATGTCATACATTCCATTTACGTTCCATACTCCCGTCTCCGACTTACCCGATGAAAGAAAAAGAGAAACCAAGTATTATCTCAGTTTCTCTTCTTGATTTGACTATAACAGATTGAGTTCTGCTTCTTCCCCGTTCCGATAGCAATAGATGTCTAAATTTTCAGTAGTCATCCACTGGCAATTATTGATCCTGAACCCATATTTCTCTTCGATTGTAGATAAGAAAGATTCAAAATCTTCGTAATTCTCCGATTCCTTCAGTTCTTCATCTGTCAGCTTTATGATATTCAGACAGCCCACACAAAAATCTAAAATCAATACATACTTAGGTTCCATAGTTTCAATCCTCTTTTAAGTTATACCTTTTCAACAATATACTTACCTGTGATGCTCTGAATTGACATCCCTTGGAAGTTACAAATCCTTCACTGTTTAGGATTCTAGCCATCTCTGACAAACTCCTGTCTTCTTTTACCAGGTTTTTCAGTAATGCTATGGCTCTCTTGTTATTAGGATTATCAAGAGCTTTCTGATGATTGGTCTTATTACTGTTCTCTACTGCCTGATCTAATCTGTTTAATAAGTTCTCAGATTTACCCAGTTTATATCCTCTTGATTTCTTGGCTTTCAAGGATTGTTTCGTTCTTTGGCTGATCAATCCCGCTTCATATTCCGCTATACTACTGATGATATGTAGTACAAGTTTATTCGCCTCAGGGAAATCACAAAATACGATCTCGACATCACTTTCCAATAATTTACTGGTGAAAGCCACATTCCGACTTAATCTATCCAATTTTGCCACAATCAGGACAGAATTTATTTTTCTACATAATTCCAAAGCTTCTGCAAGTTTTGGTCTGTTGGATTTTCTCCCGCTTTCCGTTTCAATATATTCAGCGATCGGTTTTCTATCCTTCAGGTAATTCCGTATTATTTCTCTCTGTGCCTCTACGCCCAGTCCTGAGATTTCCTGTTTCATCGTGGACTGCCGTAGGTAGGCAACATAATTTTTCTGTTTCATAATTAACACTTATTTAACGTTCTTCTCGGTTACTAAACGAGCGTTCAATAACCTTTAAGCCGGTTCATAAAAAAGGCTTTCCATGAGATTTCGAGTTGCTATAAATTCTACTCTCCCACAGAAAGCCGGTTTTCACATATTCCGATTTTTCAGAGAACCGCTAATACCTTATTATATTATATGTATCAGAAACCCTCTTCTCATAATCATCGGTTTTCTCCACAAGTTCATCCACCTCGGAAACAAGCATGTCAAAGTAGATGTCTTCCCTCTTATCCCTGATTTCTCCATCCTCACCAATCAGACAGACTTCAAACAGGTCCGCACCTTCATTCAAGACTATCTGAGCTTTTCCGGTGTGCTTGAATCCGTTGACCTTGAATTCAATGCCACACTTGATTACTCTTACAGTCTCAATCTCAACTCCCCAGGACATAAGGACGGGGAGATCGGATTTCAGGATTGACCAGATATACCTGGCCAGTTCCAAATCGTAATTCATGTCTCTTTCCATACTTCCAAAGTTTTTAAGTCCATACTTTTTTCTTCATATATATCTTCTTCATCATCATGCCAGAACATCCGATAGTCATTACATATCCTTCTATAATCCTCCAGCCCGAAATGAGGAAAATTGGTGGAATACATGTCATGAAGGTCTTCAGGGGTTAATGTTGGGTCATGGTTCAGCATATCGTAAACCTCGTCCTCAAACTCATAGGGACTGAAATATGAATCAGTCAGTACATGAGGATATACACCGGTACAGTCCTCTATGATATGCTCTATAAACATCAGGCATTTCAGCAGGTCTTTCTTTATTGTTATCTCCTCGTCAGAATGGGCATTGTAGTAACCGCATGAGACGTTGATACAAGACACTCCAAGTCCGTTTTCTTTCAAGGTCAGGATATCGGTCATCAAGCCGTTCTCCTCCCTGTAACCCCATTTTTCAGGTTTTATCGCTTCTATGAACTGATCGGAACACAAGTCAGAATATCCGATACTTGTAATCAGATCCGAATTACCCTTTCTGTCAGGCTGGATAACGAACCTCACGTCATCAAAGAAAGACATCACCGCTTCAGAACTTCCCCTGCATCCGGTCTCCTCCTCTCTGAAAAAGGCTACTTTAATGGAATCATACTTCTTCAGGCATTCAAGGCAGATGAACACTCCGTTCTTGTCATCCGCTCCCAAGTTCTCAAACCTCCTGTTCCTTGGCGAATAACCGAATATGATTTCCCTTGTTTCCATAGTCTTGAAATCCTTTGAATGCTTGCAGTGCGATACCTGGTCGATATGGCTCACCAGGCAAGGATAACTTTCAGATTCTCCCTTCACCACATACAGGTTCCCGAATTTATCCTTTGACACGGATATGTTTCCGGGAAGCTGTCTTATATAGGAACAGAGGAATTTTACCATCTTCTGTTCCTTTCCACTGGGACTGTAGATACTATACAGCTCCTTCAACAATTGCATATTCATGATTCATTTCTTTTTTAAGTTTATAACCGTATGGAAGGTTGGTGCCCGGATTTACCTTGTCAAATACATCCTCATCAAACTGCCATACATCTTCATTCTCAATCAAGTTATCCAATGTATCTGTACAAATGGACTTTTCTTCATAGATGCCTTCCGATTCATTCCAGATATGAATGCAGGCTATATCATCAAGGTTCTCATACCATGTCCCATCATATTCGGAGTAATACCAGTTCTTCCGTTTGAACTCATCCTCCGCTTTCTCCATGCATTCCTTGCAGCAATAGTATTCCTCCGTCACTTCCGAATACATGGCGTCATCTTCCAGAATATCCGTTCCGCACTCATCACAGCAGATACAGTCGTTCTCATGGTGATATTCTCCTTTCGATTCTATCCATACAAAATCATCCAGGTTGTCTGAATCCACCCAGATCTCCCTTCCGTTCCGGTAACAGAGCCTTGTATCATCACAATAGTATTGGTGGTAAGCATCCCACTCTCCACCCTCCTCCTCATCATCGGTATCACCATAAAGGTTCAGGTCTGTGGTGTCAAGGTTATATGAAGAATTGGAGTTCCCGTAGTTATAGGCTTTGTTCTGATTATAACTGTACCACTTGAAGGAATCCTGATAGGAAAGCGTGTCTTCTTCATCCAGGTCACAGTCTATCTCGAACATCCTGTCAGACAAAGAATTGCCTTCTGTATCGACAAATGCGTTCGCCTCATGGCAGGATGCACCCACAATCTTGTAACCGTCTATATAATCTCCCTGAATAAGTTTGTCGATCAGTAACCGTTTCAGTACATCATCGCCTCCCGAAGAGTATTGCCTTTCAAGCAGCCTCCATTTCTTGCCGTCCTGGTCTGTAACATCGGTAAAAAGAACGGCTCTGGCTACAATCAGACCTGTTTTATCAGTTATGTAAGCCGCCTTTGCCTTCACCGCATCATGATAGAATGAAGTCCGGTCTTTATCCACCATACATGAACTGAAATTACCTTTGCAGTGGCTGCTTTTATAGATTCTCCAAAACTCATCGTTGACATGCAGTTCCATGTCGGGGGTATGCCCATAGGTATAAGTACACCACATTTGGGCGAACACATCCCCTGCAAGCCAGTTTACCACACTTGGGGAGAGCAGTTTTCCTATCTCTGTCTCAAGGATAAGCCCTCTCATGAATTTTCCGGCCCTCATCTTGAAAACCCGGTTACGTTCAATGTTGACATAGCGGACTGAACTTTTATCCAGATCCTCACACAGGCCTTTGGCTTCGTCAGTCCTATATTTGGAAGAGTAGTATGTCCTGCCTATCAGTTCCACTTCATAAGGCAGCTTTTCATCATCCTCTCCTGATTTCAAGACGGCTTCAACCACTTTCTTCTGCAGGGCAGCCATATCATATATATGTAGCAGGGTATAGTCGTCATGTTCCCTGCAATACTTCAGTAGTACAGGATTTTTCAGGTGGGCCAGCAATATCCTGTTCTTTCTTACCGCCACACCATTTTCTCTCTTTTCAAGTCCGAAACGGGCCTTGAATTCTTTGTAACCATAAAAATTATAGTATAACATAGTCCTTTGATTTTTAAATTGTTGGTAAATAAAAAAGGAGAGATACTTCCTTTTAATCGGAAATATCCCTCCTCGGAATATTATCTCGGTATGTCTCAACCGTTTCAGATGAATGGTATCGTCTCGTCCTCCAGAACTCCCGATTCCACTATCTTCTTACAAATCTCATGCGAAGCCTTGTTCCTCAGGTCATATCCGTAACCTTCACTTCCCATGACTCTTATTACTTCAACCATACTTCTGAATAAAGTCTGTTGTAGGGTCCTGTGGAATGTGGTAACTGCCGAAGCGAACCTCTTTTCATTCCACCCATAGTCGTTCAAGGCATGTTCAAGTTCTTTTGCCGCCTTGAATTCCCTGCTGTTTTCCAATTCATATCTTTCCATAATATCCATTGTCATTTCTATCGCAACGATTCTGAGTAAGTACCCTTCTTGCATTCATCTATGCGTGACTGACATTCATCCGTCACTTCCTTTAAAATCTCTGCACATCTTTTTTCTGAACAGCCTTGAAGCAGGTTGTCTATATATGTCATAATTTCATTCACTTCCATATAATGTATCTATTAGAAGGTTCAACAAAAAAAGGAAAAAGATCCGGTTTATAGTTTTTAGATCTTTCTCCCTTGTGAGCTAATTATTTTTCAGGTCTAGCTCAAAAACCACTCATAATTCTCAGCATCCTCACCGTTTAAAGCTTTTTGGATACCTACAGAAAAATCAGTACAGTTCTGATTGCGCTCCAGGAACTTGTCTATGTAGGATTGTTTGGCGGCGTCATTAAGAAGCTGCATCAAGTCCCAACAAGTGATATTCTCTCTGCCACACAATCCGAAATTTGGATTCTCTATATAGCCTTTCGTAGCTGCATTGACATTGGAGTCACCTAAAATCACCTTTGGCAATTCTTTAAGTTGTGAAGCGGGTAAAGCTTGGTATAATCTGAGCCTACCTATTATTTGGCAGAACTGTTCCTGTGAAATCCTCGTCCTTCCTAGGTTTTCAAGTAATCTCAAATTCTGTTCAGGGTTAAAATCCTGAAATAATCTGAGTGCTGAACTGTATATATCTGCATCACTCATCACTTCCAGTCGTCCGGTCAAGCCATCATTGGTCAGCATCAGATTTGAACACACACGAACCCTCCATCCTATGAATATCTTGAATTTCTCGGGTGATTTTCGGGCGTATAAGTTTTCCTCGTTCAGGCTTCTTACACCTCCAATACATAAATGTACTTCCTCACCGTTCATCATTCTGCTCATGGAACGGATATGGAAGCAGAAGGCCATACGTTGATAATAGATGGTCTCGTCCTCAGGTTTAAGCTCTTCCTTCTTTTTGGTCAATGCGCCCGGCACACGTCCTAGAATCTTATGAGATACTCTGATCTCTGTGTTACCAAAGTTCTCTCCGGTAAAATATACTCTCGCAGCATCTTCTACCTGGTGAATAAATCTTTGATGGCTGATGGTAAGCTGGTTGTCTCCGAAACTAGGGACAATACAGTTCCTTTCAAGTTCTTCAAGCGTAATACCCGAAGTGTTGCTCTCAATAAAATTTGGATGCTCCTCCTGTTCTTCTTCCGATACGATTACAGCATCTTCGATAAATTCAGATTTAAGCATACCCATTCTGCCCATCATTCCGATTGTTCTTGGAATAATAGTAAGTTCATTAGTCATTGTTTCCATACTCTTGTTATTTTTTAGTCGGTTAATAAAATGCGATGAAACAAAAAAGCCAAGAGGTGTCATTTCTTTGCTTTTATGAATATACCTCTTAGCTTCTTTATTCCTTTGAGTATTGAAGTTGCTACCTCCAATACCGTTATTATTACATCTGCTTTTTTATCATAATCCATTCACAGACGTACTATCAGTTTTCAGTCGCAGCATCAACGGCCTTGACTTTACTCGTGGCAATCTTCTTTTTTCCGAATTTGCCACTATACTTCTCCGCAAGCTCGATTACTACTGAACCTGCCACGATAATCTCGGCCACA
>ERZ779705.342-NODE-342-length-44777-cov-15.010353_pt1 | contig 44777 bp, 71 predicted proteins | sample MGYA00511385_ERZ779705 | MGnify/ENA primary metagenome ERZ779705 (study PRJEB29588, sample SAMEA2145301) | human gut metagenome | biome: human gut; feature: human-associated habitat; material: faeces | place: Denmark | collected 2008/2010 ... | reverse complement strand
CGTGTGCTCTGTCAGATATGCCAAGTGCAAATTATGTCTGGGGTGCGTACCTCTATAAACGTGGGTACAGACGCAAACTGATAGAACAGTCAGAACGATATGTCTATACAGTCAACGACTTTTGTGCAGACCATCCGACAGGTACATATATCCTCTGTATAGATGGTCATGTAGTGACAGTACAAGAGGGTAAATATTTCGATACATGGAATAGCGGTAATGAGATCCCGGTATATTACTGGGAAAAGGAGTAGCTAAATGAGCATATCAGAATTTGTACAGATTTTCCTTTCGATCTGCGGAGGGGTGTCCATTGTCGGAGGGGCAACAGCTGTAATCTTTAAATGGATTACTCCGGCGTTTCGACTTAATAAGCGAGTAGAGACGCTGGAAGAACATGATAGACGAGACTATGAAAGTCTTCGGAGAATCGCAGAACGAGATTCATTAATTCTGGAAGTGTTATCAACCATGTTGGACAGCCAGATCAGTGGGAATAACGTCGAGGAATTAAAAAAAACAAAACAGAAGCTTACAAATTATCTTGCACAGAATCAACGTTAGCATTAGTAAGGGGTATGCTCATGAAATTATATGTGTTCACAAAGAAAGATATAGACAGATTCTTGATAGAGTGTAATTTCACACCGGATGAAGAAAAACTGTTTTCGACTGAGATGTGAGGAATATACGCTCGAATACTGTGCTGAGAAAATGAACGTGAGTATATCCACGGCGAAACGATTGAGTCGGAGGGTGAATAATAAAATAATTAAAGTGTGTTGATACTTTTTAGACACTAATTAGAGCCAGAAACGAACTGTTTCCGGTTCTTTTTTTATGCAAAAATATAACCAGAAAGGTGGTGCATAAGATGGCATTATACAACAATCCTTATCAATATAGTTTTGGTGTTCCGGGACAGATGAATCAGTTCCAGCAACAGCCTGTCCAGATGCCGACTCAACCAGTACAGCAACCCCAGCAGAATAACAATGGCATCCTGTGGGTCTCCGGCGAAGTAGGTGCAAAATCCTATCTGGTAGCGCCCGGGACAAGTGTTTTACTGATGGACAGTGAAAGCGAAAAGTTCTACATAAAATCCACGGACGTTTCCGGCATGCCACAGCCATTACGGACGTTTGAGTATCATGAAGTAGGCACTCAGATGCCGCCTAAACAGCCTGTTCAGAATATGGACAGTAAATACGTCACCAGACAGGAATATGACGATTTAAGGGGCAAATACGAAGCTATCATAAACCGATTAAATTCTTTTTCTGAACCTGTTAGAGCTAATACCGTACAGGAATCAGCAGCCAAGGGAGGAAATGCAGATGAGTAATCCATTGTTTAATGCACTTGGTGGTGGAATGCCACAGGGGAATGGGCCAATGCAGATGATACAGCAGTTTATGCAGTTTAAGCAGAATTTCAAAGGAGACCCGAAAGCAGAAGTTGAAAAAATGTTACAGTCTGGGAAGATTTCCCAACAGCAACTTAATCAGGTTCAGCAGATGGCGGGACAATTCCAGCACATGCTGAAAGGAATGAAATAGTACATTACAATCTGGCCAGATTGATGTAAATACACAAAAAGGAGATTATATTATGGATGGAAATTTAACAGCATCAGACGTTGCTCTTTTAACCGGGAACAACAGGAATGATGGAATGTTTGGTGGAGATGGTAGCTGGTGGATTATTGTTTTATTCATTTTTGCTTTCTTCGGATGGGGAAACAACGGCTGGGGCAATAATGGCAACGGCGGCGGATATGCAGCCACAGCAGCTACTCAGGCAGATATTCAGAGAGGTTTTGACAATTCCGCAGTAATCAGCAAGCTTGACGGAATCAACAACGGTATCTGTGATGGATTCTACGCAGTGAACAACGGTATGCTTACCGGATTTAACGGAATCAACACAAACATCATGCAGACCGGCTTTGGAATCCAGCAGGCTATTAATGCTGATACTATAGCAAATATGCAGAACACAAATGCATTGCAGGCACAGCTTGCGAACTGCTGTTGCGAAACCAGAGAAGCAATTCAGGGCGTAAATTACAATATGGCGCAGAACACCTGTGCATTGCAGAACACCATGAACAGTAACACAAGAGATATCATTGATAACCAGAATGCAAATACGAGAGCCGTTTTAGATTATCTCTGCAATGAAAAAATTTCTTCTCTTCAGGCTGAAAACAATGACCTCAGACGTGCCGCTTCTCAGGATCGCCAGAGTGCATTGCTCACAACTGCAATGGCTTCACAGACACAGCAGCTCATTAATGCGATTAATCCAGCACCGATTCCGGCATATCAGGTTCCTAACCCGAACACATATTACGGATGTGGATGCAACACTGGATGCAATTGCTAACAACTTCATATCGAGAGTATCTTTCGATTGATTCGAATGTCGGCTTATGCCGTATTACACAGAGGGGCAGGCTGATACCTGTCCTTTTGTGATATGAAAGGGGTAAAAATTATGGCAGAATTTACAAATGTAGCTGCTCAGACTGTAGCAGCAAATGGAAATGTAGTATATTCAAACGCAGCAGTTAAGGGTTCTAACTGCATTCAGCACAGAGAGGGAAGTGGAATCATCACTCTGAGAGGACTGACTAATCAGTGTAAAGCAAGATTCTTCGTGGATTTTTCTGGCAATATCGCAATTCCAACAGGCGGTACTGTCGGGGCTATTTCTCTGGCTATTGCAATCTCTGGTGAGCCGGTTCTTTCTTCTCAGATGATTTCCACGCCGGCGGCAGTAGACCAGTACAACAATGTGTCCGCAGGTATCTATATTGATGTACCTCGTGGATGTTGCGTTAACATCACAGTGGAAAACACAAGCGACCAGGCAGTATCTGTTGCGAACGCAAATATTATCGTAACCAGAGAAGCGTAGGAGGTGCAGTTATGAGAGATATTAAGGATTTATGTACAAGAATTGAAGATGAATTGTCCAAAATCGCTGATAATGGACTGACTACTGGAAATCTGGAAATGACATACAAACTGATTGATATGTACAAAGATATAAAGAACACGCAGTACTGGGACAAGAAAGTGGAGTACTATAACACTGTCCTTGATGAGATGCGTGGCGGATACAATGACGATTACAGCGAACGTGGAAGAAAGCGTGACAGCATGGGGAGATACAGCTCGAATGACGGCAGAATGATGCCGGATTACGACCGGGGCAGTTCTTATGCCAGACGCGGCGAGCATTATGTTAGAGGACATTATAGCCGCTCTGACGGACGAGATGCTTATGACGACTATATGGCACAGAAACAAAGCTATCGTTCCGGCAAGTCTGAAGACTGCAAAAGAAAGATGCTTGCCGCTCTGGAAGAACATCTGGATGAACTCACAACAGAAATGAGTGATATGTCTAAGGACGCAGAGTGCCGGGAAGAACGTGATCTTGTCAAGAGATACGTGGAAAAACTCCGTGATATGCTCTAAAAACACAAAAGTGGTAGAGAGGTAGTTAAAAGAAATCTGTTATAATGTAATTGTGCAGCAGGAAGCACAAATAAAACGGTTGTTTTTGACATTTTCGTTTTAATCCTCCTTTCTTTAATTTTTGTAGCTGGTGCGCACGCTTAGTGGAAAGTTAAGCAGGTTCGAGTCCTGCCGTGCGTATTTGTCATCTGGCACGCAAGATGGCTCACCTCCTTGATTAAGGTTTTTGTTATTCATACTTTTCTTTTAAAAAAGAAATAAATATCCGAAACAACTCGTGGCAGGCATGACACGTTAAACACCTTGCTAACCCGGGAATCCGGGTTATGGGAAAGCGGCAACGATTGGCGGTGTTGCGGCGGTCTGTAAAACCGTTCCCTCGTGGTAAACATTATAGGTTCAATTCCTATCTTTCCCATTACCTTGTCAGTGGTCTAACTGGCTTAATCCACTTACCTGCGGCGGCAGGTCAATAAACACGACCAGGAGGATATATATGCAGAAACTTATTGACACATTAAAATCATTTGGAATTGAAATCCCGGAGGATAAGCAGGCAGATGTTAAAAAGGCACTCTCTGAGCATTATAAGAATGCTAAAGAAGTAGCGAAAACTCTGTCAAAAGTTGAGGGAGAACGAGACGACTGGAAAGAACGTGCCGAGACAGCAGAAGAGACCCTGAAAGGGTTTGACGGTATCGACCCGGCAAATGTTAAAAGCGAGTTAGAGACTTGGAAACAGAAAGCGGCAGATGCAGAGAAAGAATTTAATGCAAAAATCTACGACCGTGATTTCTCAGATGCACTCAAAGCGGCACTCGACGATGTTAAGTTTTCCAGTGAAGCGGCTAAGAAGTCTGCTATGGCGGACATCAAGGAAGCAGGATTGAAGCTGAAAGACGGTAAAATCCTCGGACTGAACGACCTGATTGAACAGATGAAGCAGTCTGACGCATCCGCTTTTGTGGATGAATCTCAGCAGCAGGCTCAGCAGAATCAGGCAAGATTTACTACTCACGTTGGACAGCAGCAGACACCGGGAAGCATGACCAAGAAAGATATCGAAGCAATCAAAGACCCATCCGAGAGACAGGCCGCAATTGCTCAGAATATCCAGTTATTCCAGTGATTTTTTTTACACCGACTATACACCAGAGTATAGCCGCTAACCCAATACCTTAACAATTATGGGTAGAAAGGATTCTTATATGGCAGCAAAAGCTAATCTTATTATGACTAATGATATCCAGGTCACAGCACGTGAGATTGATTTTGTAACCAGATTCGAAAGAAACTGGGAACACTTGCGCGAGATTCTTGGTATCATGCGTCCAATCAAAAAGACACCCGGAGCGGTTCTTAAATCAAAATACGCAGAAGGCACATTGCAGGATGGAAATGTTAAAGAGGGTGAAGAAATCCCTTACAGCAAATTCACTGTAAAGGAAAAGCCTTATGCAGAAATGACTATTGAGAAGTACGCAAAGGCTGTATCTATCGAAGCAATCAAGGACCACGGTTATGAGAACGCCGTTCAGATGACCGATGATGAATTCCTTTTCCAGCTTCAGACCAATGTTACTGAAAGATTTTACGACTATCTGAAAACAGGTACCCTCACATTTACAGAAACTACTTTCCAGATGGCTTTGGCAATGGCCAAGGGTCGGGTTGAGAACAAATTCAAACAGATGCACAGAAATGTGACTGGTGTTGTTGGATTTGTCAACATTCTGGACGTATATGAATACCTCGGAGCAGCTGAGATTACTATTCAGAATCAGTTCGGATTCCAGTACATGAAAGATTTCATGGGCTTCAACACCATCTTCCTGTTATCCGAAAAGGAAATTCCAAGAGGAACAGTTATCGCTACCCCTGTTGAGAACATCGTACTGTACTATGTTGACCCGAATGAATCTGACTTTGCAAGAGCAGGTCTTGTATACACCGTATCTGGTGAGACAAACCTGATCGGATTCCACACACAGGGCAACTATCACACAGCAGTATCCGAAGCATTCGCAATCATGGGACTTACCCTCTTTGCAGAGTACATTGATGCTATTGCTGTTGGAACCATCAACACAACTCAGACGCTTGGAACTCTGACTGTAAACTCCACAGCAGGAAGTAAAAGTGGAGATACTAAAGTGACCATCACTCCGGCAAAAGCGAGCGCAGGAAATGTGTATAAGTACAAGGTCGCATCTTCTGAGACTGCCGTAGACTACGGACAGAATGTGAAGAACTGGAGCGCGTGGGATGGTGAATCCGACATTACAGCAACAACAGGACAGGTAATCACAGTGGTTGAATGTGACAGCACCTATAAGGCGCTGAGCGCAGGACATGCGACTGTAGCAGCAAAACCATAAATGTAGGAGGTAACTGGCATGGCTTATGCAGATTATAAATTCTATACAGAATCATTCGGCAATGTCGTGCCAGAAACCGACTTTCCGCGACTGGCAGAAAGAGCCAGCGATTTTGTGGACACAATGACGTTTGACAGGTTGGTGGACGGACTGCCAACAAATGAACGCTCGCAGAAGCGTATCAAAAAGGCAGTCTGTTCATTGGCTGAATTAATGTATCAGATTGAACTTGCTGAAAAGAATGCTATTAATCAGGCATCAGCAAGTGCGACCGACACAAATGCTGGTGGCAAATCAACAGGCATTGTAACATCTGTAAGCTCTGGCAGTGAATCCATCTCTTATGCAACACCTCAGCAGAAAGCATCGGGCGCAAAAGAATGGAGTGCAGTGTATGCCGCCGCCGGAGATGCGCAGAAAACGAATGACTTACTCTTAAAGACGGCTTTGCCGCTTCTGATGGGAGTAAGGACGGATGATGGAATACCAGTTTTATATGCAGGAGTGTGATTATATGGACATTTCAACATTAGGCTCATGTATAGCAATCGTTATGATATGCTACATCGTAGGAATGGGCTGTAAAGCATCAAAAAGAATCTCTGATGAATGGATTCCGGTAATCATGGCAGTTATTGGTGGAATTCTCGGAGCGGTCGGGATGAGAGTTATCCCAGATTTCCCGGCATCGGATTATATCACAGCAGTTGCAGTTGGTATGTTTAATGGATTGTCGGCAACTGGCGTGAATCAGGTTATTAAGCAGACAGTGCAGAAAGAATAATTAAGGAGAGGGTATCATGTACGAAAAAACGGTGACGATTTTTGACTATTACGAATCAGCCACGACAGGAGATGCGTACTGGTATCCTCATGTTTTATCTGGCGTTGACCTCATTACGGACAAAGGAGCAATCCTCAAAAAGTATGGCGCAGACGCAACTGACAACGCACAGTTACACGTTCGATACACTGTCCAGAACGGCGATATAACCATTACTGATAAGGATGGTAAGATTCTTCCATGGGTGCCACCCAAAGAATGGAAAAGGCAGATTAACAACGCTTTGGAGGATACCATCACATTCTCAGATGAGTCGTTCTTCTGGGAAGGTGAGTGGACTGGCGGAATGGTATCTGATGGTGATTATCGGAATGGATTCTACCAGTACATGAACGAGAACAAGGATAACGTGTTTAAGATTACCAGTGTAGGCGGTCCGTATACGCTAATTCCACATTTTGAGATTCTGGGTAAGTAATATGAGTAAGATTCATCATTTTAAAGGGTTCTCCATAGTCGATGGAGATATGAAAATCAAGCTGAATATGGATAGGTTCTCCAGGCAGTACCAAGAAGCCCAGTATCTCCTTGACGGAATGGTCATGGACAGCATGGTGCCATTTATGCCGATGATTACAGGGGATTTTGTCAACCGAACAAGAGTTGAGAGTACATCCCTGCAAGGAACTGGGAAAGTATGTGCGGCGGCGGCACCTTATGGACGTTTTCTGTATGAGGGAAAAGGAATGGTTGACGAAGCAACTGGAAGTCCCTACGCAAGACGTGGAGCAAAGAAGGTTCTTGTTAGTCAGTTTTCTGGCCAGACAGCTGCAAAGGAAAATCTTGAATACACCAAACAGGCACACCCACGGGCACAGGCAAAGTGGTTTGACGCCGCTAAACGGCAATACGGCAGTACATGGATTCGTAAAGTAAAGGCGCAGGCAGGAGGTGGCAGATATGGCGGATAAACCTATCGGAAAAGATGCAACCGGATACGAGATTCTGACAGATGCCATGAAAGCACTTCTGAACCAGTATCCGGGACTGTACGAAAATGAAACAATCAAATTCGAGGAACTTGGCAAGGAATCAGGAATTGCGTTCTCAGCAGATAACGGCGCCTTGATTTACTCAGAAAAAGAAGATGTTTGTGGCGTAATGCATCAGGTATGCCAGTACCCATTTTACGTGGTGTACCGCACAGCATCCGACAAGGAAAGACAGAAGTTATCTGTTCAGAAGTTCCTGGATAATCTTGGCAAATGGATATGCCGAGAACCAGTTATTATAAATGGCTCTGAGACACGCTTAAATGCGTTTCCAGTGCTTTCTCAGGGACGAGTGATAAAACGTATCACACGTGATAACTCCTATGGTTTAGAGCCACAGGAGAGTGGTGTACAGGATTGGCTATTGCCATTATCGGTACGCTATGAAAATACTTATGAAGTAATATAGCGAGTAACAACCGGCTATCAATTGGAGATAGTCGCTAACCTACACAGCCTTTTAAAAGTTATAGGCAGAAAGGACATTTCTATGGCAGTTACAGGCAAAATTGACCGTAAATATATGGCTCATTATATCGATGCAGGCTCCCTCTGTGGAGGACTGACACCGAAATATGAGCGTCTTGGAAAGGATTTGGAAGAGTACAATGTAGAACTCAATCCAGATACTGAAACATCTAAAAACATTTTTGGAGAATCCACATTCAAACACAATGGCTACGAAGTTTCTTCTGACGCCGATCCGTTCTATGCAGACACTACTTCTGATCTGTTCACGGCATTACAGAAGATTGTAGATGGACGCCTCAAAGACGACAGCCTTAAAACAAAAGCAGTTGAGGTTCATCTCTGGACAGAAGCTACAGCAGGCAAGTATGAAGCATATCAGCAGGACTGCTACGTTGTGCCGACTTCCTACGGCGGTGATACATCTGGCTATCAGATTCCGTTTACTGTGAACTACGTTGGAGAGCGTGTCAAAGGAAAATTCGACATTACTTCAGGATCATTTACAGCTGACAGTGAATAATTTTTAGGAGGGTATAGAAAATGGCAAAAACAATTAACACAAACATTGATGATGGATTTCTTCTTTTCACATTCACAAACAAACAGGGTGAAGTGTTCTCTTCATTCAAACTAAATCCTACCGACATCAACATTGCGGCAAGAGCGGAAGAATTGGAAACTTTCTTTGAACAGGCTCAGGAATCTGTTAAAAACGTTTCCTCTAGTAAAGAGATGGCGGAGATTAATAAGCAGATTGAGGACAAAATCAATTATATGCTCGGGTACGAAGCATCTAAAGATTTATTCAAAGAACCAATTACCGCAACAACTGTTTTTGGAAATGGTCAGGTGTTTGCCTATATCGTTCTGGACAAAATTAATGAAGCACTTACTCCGGAAATTGAAAAGAGAAAGAAAAAAATGCAGGAAACGGTCAATAAGTACACGGAGAAGTATGCAAAATGACCGCCTATGAGTTGCCCACCTCACTAAATATCAGTGGGGTGGATTTTTCTATCAGAACGGATTTTCGAGTGATTATAGATATTCTCATAGCCATGAATGACCCAGAACTGGACGAACAGGCGAAAGCAATTGTTATGTTACAGATTCTATTTGAGGACTGGCAGAATATACCGGCTGAGTGTCTGGATGAAGCTTGTCAGAAAGCTTGCGAGTTTATTGACTGCGGTCAAGTTGACGATAGTCCGAATAAACCCAAAACCCGCTTGATGGACTGGGAACAGGATGGAGACATGATCGTTCCGGCGGTAAACAAGGTTGCCGGTAAAGAAATCAGATCCATACCTTATATGCACTGGTGGACGTTTTTTGGATATTTCATGGAGTCTGGCGAGTGCCTTTTTAATACCGTAGTTGGAATCCGGTCAAAAAAGGTAAAAGGCGAACGCCTGGACAAATGGGAAAAGAAATTCTATCAAGAAAATAAGAACATTATTGATATAAAAACACGTCTCAGCGATGAGGAGCAAGCGTACAAGGATGCGCTGAATGAGATGTTGAACCTCAAATAGTTAGGAGGTGGACACATGGCTGCTGATGGCTCAGTCATTATTGATACCAGAATGGACACATCAGGTGTGCAAAACGGAGTATCAGCTATAAAACAGTCATTTAACGGCCTTGGAAATGCTGTAAAAAAAATAGGCGTACTGATTGGCGGAGCATTCGCGATTGGGAAACTGGCCCAGTTTGGGAAAGAGTGCATAGAACTTGGCTCTAATCTGGCAGAAGTTCAGAATGTGGTCGATGTTACATTTACCACAATGTCAGATAAGGTTAATGAATTTGCAAAGAACGCCATGACCTCAGCCGGATTATCTGAAACGATGGCGAAACAGTATGTTGGTACGTTCGGAGCAATGTCTAAGTCATTCGGATTCTCAGAAGCACAGGCTTACGACATGTCAACGGCTCTAACGCAGCTGACTGGTGATGTAGCATCATTCTACAACATTTCACAAGACTTGGCTTATATAAAACTAAAGTCAGTTTTTACAGGAGAAACGGAAACACTTAAAGACTTGGGTTAACAATTAGCTCCCTTACACAGCAATGTGTATTGAATAACATGGTGAACGAAGAAATCTTCGGTGTGTTGCTTTATGAGCAATGCTAACGGTAAAAGCCTAAAATTATTTAAAAAACTTGTGGTTATGACACCTATATGATATAATATTTATAGGAGGTGATTTCCATGAGTGAAGAAATTTGGAAAGATATTAACGGCTACGAAGGTCTGTATCAAGTAAGCAATCTGGGAAGAATAAAAAGTCTTGAGCGTAGATGCAAAGCAAAATGGTATACAAGAAAAGTACCAGAGAAAATTTATTCTCCTGCGCTTGATACTTACGGTTATCCAATAGTCTCTTTGCATAAAGACGGCAAAAAGAAAACAATCACAATTCATAAATTGGTTGCAAATGCTTTTCTTAAAAAGCCGGACGGTTGCAATTCTATTAATCACATTGACGAAAACAAGCAGAATAATTGTGTTGAAAATCTTGAATGGTGTACTGTTCAAGAAAACAATGCTTATGGAACGAGAGTAGAACGACTAAGAAAAACTCAGCAAAGAGCAGTTCTACAATGTGATTTAAATGGAAACGTAATCAAAGAATGGGAAGGAATGAACTTCCTTTGCAGAGAAACAGGATACGATCAAGGCCTAATATCTAAAGTATGCAACAATGTTTATAGGCATCGCACTGCATATGGATTCAAATGGAAATTTAAATAATCATGGTAATACCGTGCTAAGCATCGAAGAGTCTCAATAAGAGGCTCTTTTTTGATGAAAGTGTAACGACTATTCCGTAAGGAAGTAGGTTTAAGGTGAAATTCCCTATTCCGAAGTGCCATGCATCCAATTTGGATGAAGAGATAGTCTACTCCCCTAATAAATATCGGGAAACCGAGGGTATAAAGGGTCGTTATGACACAAAGTGCACTTGATCAGTATGCGCTTGCAAACGGCTATGGCAAAACCACGTCTGAAATGACCGAACAGGAGAAAGTGGCTCTCCGCTTGGCTTTTGTGCAGAACCAATTATCTGCCGCATCTGGTGATTTCATCCGAACATCTGATAGTTGGGCGAACCAGGTCAGAGTTATGCAGTTGCAGTTGCAGTCTCTCAAGGCAACAGTCGGACAGGGATTAATCAATCTCTTCACTCCCGTTTTGAGAGTTATTAATATTTTACTGGGTAAACTGGCAACTCTGGCGAATGCCTTCAAGTCATTTACGGAGTTAATCACCGGGAAAAAATCTTCTGGTCAGACAGGTGCAAGTGGCGCAGGTCTTGCCGGGACAGATGCAATAGCTGATACGGCAGACCAATATGGAAATGCCGCCGACAATGCCGAAAAGTTGGCAGATGCTACAAATGATACAGCAGACGCAACTAAGAAAGCTACTAAGGCGGCAAAAGGATATCTTAGCCCTCTTGACGAAATAAATAATTACTCAACTGATAAAAGTGCGGATTCATCATCAAAAGTACCGGGTGCACCGGGTGCAACCGGCGGACTTGCGGACAAAATGAAAGATGCTGTACAAAACGTTGATTACGGAAAAATGGCAGAGGGTGAGACAGTCCTTGATAAAATTAGCAAATCAGCTGAAAAGCTCGCGAAGCTCCTTAAAAAGCTCTGGAAGCCATTTCAGGACGCTTGGAAAAAAGAGGGTAAGAATACTATTGATGCGGCACAGATTGCTCTATCTGGAATTGCGAAGCTTGCTAAGAGTGTAGGCAGGAGTCTCATGGAAGTCTGGACAAACGGTACAGGTACGACAATGCTTACAACCATGCTAAGGATTGCTCAGAACGTGCTTAAAACTATTGGGAATATTGCATCCGGTTTTGCCGATGCGTGGAATAAGAACAATGTCGGAACGCAGATTATACAGAACATCGCAAATGCTCTTGTGGTGGTTATGCAGTTCATTGAGAGGATTGCCGCAGATACGGCAACGTGGGCGGCAAACTTAGATTTCTATCCGCTGTTAGAATCTATCAGTAATCTGACAAGTGCATTTGCACCAATTCTGGAATCCATTGGAAATGTTCTTGAATGGATTTACAACAACATCGTTCTTCCGATGTTGAAATGGGTTATTGAGGTAGGACTTCCGACAGTGATTAATTTAGTCGCAAAAGTAGCAACTTTTCTTGCTGATCATCAGTCGATTGTTGAAGCGTTCGGCGCAGCCCTAATCGGAGCGTTCGCGGCAGCAAAGATTGCAGAATTAGCATCGGGAGTTATCAAAAGTGTATCTGGAATAGCTACAGCCGCAAAAGGACTTATCGCGTTGATGACTGGTACTGGCGGGATCATGGGTGGAATCAAGGCCATTGCGACAGCAATCGGTACTGGCGGGATTTTCGCGATTGCAGTCGGTGCTGCTATAGCAATCGGAGTTTTGCTGTACAAAAACTGGGATGAAATATGCGCGGCAGCAACAAAATTAAAAGACTGGGTTGTTGAAAAGACTCGTGAATTGTCAGAATCAGCAACACGTACATTAAGCAATTTGAAAGAAAAGATAGCTAATGTTTGGAATATTATTAAAACATCAACATCTACTACTTGGAACGCAATCAAAAAGACACTTTCTGGCCTTTGGAACTCTCTTAAATCCACAGCCAGCACAGTATTTAATGCAATTAAAACCAAAGTTACTGGCGTTTGGGATAAAATAAAAGACAAGACATCTCGAACATGGGAAAGTGTTACTACTTTTATATCTACTAAGGTCGAAGCGATAAAAACCGCTATTACTGATAAGTTTAATGCCGCCAGAGATGCAGTCAAATCTGCGTTTGAAGGCATTGTTAATTTCATTAAAGCTCCGATTAATCAGGCAATCAGCATTGTTAATAATGCAGTTGGGATGATTAATAATGCAATTGGTGGAATTGAATCTGCATTTTCCTTTGGGCCTTGGACTGTTCCAACACCGTTTGGCTCAAAGACTATTGGATTTCATGCAACATTTCCACGTATCGGAACTATCCCATATCTGGCCAGTGGCGCAGTTATTCCGCCAAGGTCAGAATTCCTTGCGGTATTAGGTGATCAGAAAAAAGGAAATAACCTGGAAACACCGGAAAGCCTGTTACGGCAGATTGTCCGGGAGGAATCAGGGAAAGGACAGAATGGCGGAAATACCTATAATGTTACAGTCAATGCATCTGGCAGGAAGCTATTAGACATTATCATTGATGAAGCAGAACTTAGGAGACGCAGAAATGGCGGTCAGAATCCATTCTTGTTAGGAGGTGTGTAAATGTTGCAAGAACAGTTTAAGATTGATGGGGTCATTATAAAGACCCCTGACACATACAAGCCGGTGTTCGCAACTACATCAACAGAAAGCTCTAAGAGAAGTCAGGATCTTGTTATGCATAACACGCCAATGGGGACTATCGCCGGATATGACATGGAATGGGGAGAGCTTAAATGGGGAGAGATTGCGAACATTCTGAATTTAATGATTAATAAAAGCCAGTTCACTTTTCATCACAAAGACCCTCGGACACCCGGCAAATGGATTGACAAAACGTTCTATGCATCTAATTTCAACATGGCAGCACAAACACTCAAGGATAATGAGGAACGATGGACAGGATTAACTATTAATGTAAGGAGCATTCGACCGGTATGATTAATGTTACAAATCAGTTAAAAACAGAATCTCTCTTAAATAGTAACTATTATGTTACGGCGAATGCGATGCTGCGTGATGGAACAACTTTAAACCTGGAAAAAGAAGATTTCTACCTTGACGGAAACGGAATCGTAGATTCTTCTGATTCCGGGGATTTCCCGATAGGTGTAGCCATTGAAAAAACAGCGACATTGGCACTGGTCAATGATGATGATAGATTCTCTGACTACAACTTTGCCGGAGCACAGTTTACTCTATTCTTAAATTTGAAATTGTCTGATAGATTGGAAACCATTCGCCGTGGCACATTTATTGTGTCGAAAAAGCCCGCCACGTCCGATGAGATTAACCTTACTTTGTTGGACTATATGAGTAAGGCGGAGGCGGACTACAAAACGAATCTTGTCTTCCCATGCTCTACAGGAGAGGTTTTAGAAGATGCCTGTCAGCAGACCGGGATTGTATTAGGTGACGCAACATTTAAAAACGCAGACTATCAGGTGCAGAATAAGCCAAAAAACACCACTTTTAGAGCAGTAATCGGTATGGTTGCAGCTCTGGCAGGTGGCAACGCTCGCATTGATGAGAATGATAATTTGCGAATCATCACTTTTGACGATGGTGCAGACACTATTACATTAGAAACAGTTCCATGGTATGACATTAACGGAAGCGCCATTCTTGATGTTGGAAGTAACGAGATCGAGACAATTCTTGAACGAAAAGGGTTTAATCTAAATGCTATCAGGAATCTTACCTATGATGTCGATGACGTGGTTGTTACTGGGGTCAAATATACAGATAATGAAACAGAATATAAGTACGGTACAGACGGATATGTCATCACGATTGATAATAAGCTTCTGAACGGAAATGAACAGGCGGGTGTTGACCTGATTGGAAAAGAGCTTGTCGGTATGAGATTAAGACCGTTCTCTTGCGACAGCACAGCGATTGGATATGCCACATTTGGAGATAGAGTTACATTTTCCGACATTAAAGGTAACATTTACTATTCATACCTGACAGATGTAGACTTCGCATTCTCTGGCAGTACAAGCTTCTCTTGTAATGCAAAAAGCATGGAGGATATCAATGTTGACTATCCAGACAGCATGCAGGTCGAGGTCGACAATATAAAGAAAGATTCCGAGAAAAAGATTACTGCCTATGACGCAAAACTAAAGCAGATGAACGAACTGGCAGCTAACACCCTTGGATTTTATTATACAGAAGAAGTTCAGGCAGACGGTTCAACGATTTCATATAGACATAACAAGCCTACACTTGCGGATTCTAAAGTAATCTACAAGACGGGTGTTGATGGATTCTTCTTGTCAGTAGACGGAGGTCAGACTTGGAAAGCTGGATTTGATAGTAACGGCGATGTAGTATTGAACATTCTATATGCCATCGGCATACAGTCGGATTGGATTAACACAAGAGGATTCACGGCAAAAGACAACGATGGGAACATTACATTCCGCATTGATGCAGAGACAGGAGCTGTCAATCTCAATGCTACGGAGCTTACAATTAAAGGGAAGACGCCTGAGAACGTGGCAAATGCCGAAGTTGAGAAGTTCATTACAGAAGTCTATTCTCCGCAGATTAGAGTCCTTCAGGAGCAGATTGACGGACAGATAGAAGCGTTTTTTGGAGACTATGTTCCTGATGGTAATAATGAACCGGCATCCACTTGGACAGATGATACAACTAAAAAGAAACACTTAGGTGACCTGTTTTACATCGTAAATAACGAAGAATATGGCGGGCAGGCTTACAGATATGCAAAGATTAATGGCGAATACAAGTGGGACTATGTAAAAGATACTGCGGTGGTCAAAGCCCTTGCAGATGCAGCAAAAGCTCAGGACACGGCGAATGTAAAGAAAAGAATATTTGGGGCAGAACCAGTACCCCCTTACGATATTGACGATTTATGGGTTCAGGGAAAGGCCGGGGACATTCTTAAATGCCAAAAGGCAAAGGCAGAAGGCGCAAGCTATGACGCCGATGACTGGGTAAGAGCATCTAAATATACGGATGATTCTGCAATCACAAAATTTATCAAGGGCGTTTTTGCCGATACGATCGAAAGTCTTCAAGAACAGCTTGATGGTAAGATACAGACTTGGAGCCAGGATACAGACCCAGCGCTTGAATGGACAGAAACAGAAGAGATTCCGTGGACAGATGTTGACGGTAATTCCATTCTGGACGTAGGTGGAAATGAGATTTTGCTTATCTGGGAAAAAGGCAAATATATCCACAAAGGAGACCTTTGGCAGAACACCTCGGGTGGCAACACACGCTGGCGGTGGGATGGCAGTGAATGGGTCGAGCAGAAAGCGCCGGATTATCTGTTTGATAAGATTGACGGGAAAGCAGCAGTCTATTTTGAACAGCCTAAACCGCCATACAACATGGGAGATTTCTGGGTCACATCAAAGGCAAATGGCGAAGCATCTATCAAAACAGCAGTTAGAAGCCGAGCGGACGGTGCATTTACTGACACTGACTGGATTGATTTCAAATACGTAGACAAAACTGACATTGATAATGCGGTCAAGGAGTACGATACAAGCCTTGGACAGGATGAAGTTTTTAATAAGCTGACAAACGGCGGCAAAGATCAGGGGATTTATATACAGGACGGGAAACTGTACATCAATGCAAATTACATCCTTGCAGGCGTTCTGGCAGGTAAATTCATCAACGCAAAAGGGATTAAGGTTATTGACAATGATAACCAAATTACACTTCATATTGACGATGGTGGAAAGGTGCACATTGCTGCAACGGAGTTCTCGTTAAAAGGAAAAGCCGTATCTGAAATAGCAAAAGACACAGCTTCTAATACTGCGACTGAAATCGCGACAAAATACGCCACGCTGAGTGTGTTACTGTCAAATGAATTCCAAGGAATTCCGACAGATTCATCTGGCAAATATACTACATTTCCGACATGCAAAACTACGGTAACTGTACTGTATGGCGCCAAGAATGTGACCGCACAGTCAAATATTTCATTTTCAGCAGGAAACGGAATAAGTGGTTCAGCATCAGGGGCAACGTATACGGTCTCCGGGCTGTCTGTGGATAGTAGCACGATTACTGCAACCGCAACTTACAACGGGATGTCCGCGAAAAAGGAATTTGTGGTCACAAAGCAAAAGCAGGGTGATACGGGGAATGGAATTTCAAAGATTGTACAACATTATCTCGCTACGTCCAGTTCGTCTGGCGTATCAACAAGCAGTTCTGGATGGACGGAAACTGTGCAGACTCCAACACCGGATAAGCGGTACTTATGGAACTATGAGGAGACTTTCTTCACAAACGGGTCTAAGACGACAACACTTCCTTGCGTGATTGGTGTATATGGGGAAAAAGGGCAAGATGGTAAAAATGGACAGGACGGAAAAGATGCCAGTGAAATGACCCAGTTGGAAATATTTAATAAGTTAACCAATAACGGGGAAACACAGGGGCTATATCTTTATGATAACAAGGTGTATCTGAATGCCTCGTATATTGACACCGGGTATCTGGCTGGATGGGAAGTTGGATATAGAAAGCTTTCAGCAAGTGGCACGTATGGAGAAGTAACGCTAGACGCTTCAGCTGGAGAGATCTATTCAGAGACGAATACAGGAGTATATGTGCCGGGGTACGGGACATTGTATGGAACACGAATTAGAGGAATCAATCTTTATACAGGAACCGTACACGCAAGCTCGGTCTCGGTTGACACCAGTGTTTCGGCGGACAGTGTTTCGGCATCAAAAAAAGTCACAGCAGGTACGCACATCGAAGCCAGTGGGCACTTTTACAGCCTTGGCACAGGCACCGACCTTGCAGATTTAAGTGTGCGTGGAACAAAGAAGAGGATTTTTCCAACAAAAAACTATGGCACACAGGCGTTTTATTGCTACGAAATGGCATCCCCCGTGTTTGGAGACATCGGAGAAGCATTCATATCAGAAGATGGTGCATGCCTGATAGACATAGATGACATATTCCAAGAATCTACTAATGTAAGGATTGAGTATTATGTGTTCTTGCAAAAGGAAGGGGATGGAGATTGTTGGATAGACAAGAAAGAACAGACATATTTCACTGTAAAAGGTACTCCGGGGCTTAAATTTGCATTCGAAATCAAAGCGCGGCAGGCTGACTATGAACACATGCGTTTTGCTGATGCAAGTGAAACAGCTTACGATAGGGCAATAGACACAGACATGCCAGAGCCAGACTACAGTAAAAGCCTTGAAGTATCAGAACCAGATTATGAAAAAGAATTTCTTAATAACAGGGAAAAAATTATTGACGAAATGGAGAATGTATCATGAAAAAAATTCTTACAAGTTTTATGAATCTTAGTACTGGAGAAGGAAGTCGTATTGCCTACACCTATTCTGAGATAAACGAGGAAACAGGAGAAGTTGTCAGTCAGAACAACAAAGGCAATTTCCTTGTACTGGATGACAATGTACAGGCTCATCTTGATGCGGTCAAAAAATATATTCGAGACAAATATTTAGCATAAGGAGGAAGCAGCCATGCCAAAATGGACAGATTACACGATAAAAACAAATCCTGCGGACAAAGATGAGATGATGATTCTTGATACAGCAGGCAAGGCAAACAAACGTCTTGGTTTGTCGGCGTTGTCAGATTGGATTATAGGAAAGATTGCAAACAAAGTATTTGAAAATTTGCAGACACAAAACAAGACAATTCTGGGGGCGATTAATGAATTAAATAGTAAGCGGTTCAAGGCCAATAGTTATATTATATATAGTGATGGCTCTACCAAAACAGTAAGCGTAAAATGGGATGATGCAAACAGTCATATGACTTCGTTTCTACTAATTGATAACAACCGCGTTACCTCTTTATACATAACAGGAAAGCTGTCGGGAGTGACAGAAATATCAAAAAAATCTGAATACGCAGTACCACCCGTACTTGATACTTCTTCGGAAACATTAAAAGTGACACTTGGCTACTGGAGCACAGCACTTTTAATCTGCTTGGAGTCTGTGACTATAAGTTAGATAGTAACACCCGTTTTGATATGACTTCCCATTTAATTCATTAAAAATTTCATAAAAAGCCACCAATGGAGTGCGAAATCTGTACGCTACAGCCACCGCAAATATGTTTCATGATTTCATGAAAGGAGTTGATAGAATTGGAAATTAAAGGTATTGACGTATCATCCAATCAAGGAAAACCGGACTGGACGAAAGTGTCTAAATCCGGTATCAAATTCGCAATATTAAGAATCCATCAGAAAACAGGCATTGACAGCTCATTTGAGTACAATTACAAAGGATGCAAGAGCAACAGAATCCTTGTCGGTGGTTATAAGTATTCATACGCTCTAACACCGGCACAGGCGATTGATGAAGCGGACGATGTGATTGCAGCACTGAACGGGCGAGGACTGGACTTCCCAATGTTCTACGACCTTGAGTGGTCTAATCAACGAAAACTCGGCAAACAGGCGATTGAGAACATTGCCGTAGCATTTCTGACCAGGATGGAGGAAGCCGGTCATAAGGTCGGCATCTACTGCAATCTTGATTGGTACAATAACGTTCTGTCAGATACTCTGAAACAGTATGATTGTTGGATTGCTCGTTATCCGGCTAGTGATAATGGCTCTGTACAGGAAAGATTACGTCCGAATGTCGGTGTAGGCTGGCAGTATTCCAGTAGAGGAAAAGTATCTGGCATCAGTGGCAACGTTGACATGGATGTATTCTATAAGGATTACAAAGAGGAGGTTTCTGCAATGGACAAAGCTATTGAAAAAGTGATTCTCATTGCAAAAAATGAGATTGGATACCTTGAAAAGAAGAGTAATAGCCAGCTCGACAGTAAGACTGCAAACTCCGGTTCGAACAACTATACGAAGTACTGGCGAGACATTAAGCCATCATATCAAGGGCAGCCTTGGTGCGCAGCATTCGTGAGTTGGTGTTTTATGGAAGCATTCGGACAGGAAAAAGCAAAAAAACTGTTGAAGCACTGGCCCTATGTTTACTGCCCAACACTTGGTAATCTGTTTACAAGGAACGCTAATCCAAAGATCGGTGATATTGTAATTTTTTATCATAATGGAACTTTCACCCATACCGGCATCGTAACGGCTGTAATCGGAGACAGGTTCTATACCATCGAGGGAAATACTTCTGGTGCATCTGGAATTATTGCAAATGGCGGCGGTGTCTGCGCAAAGAGTTATCTTAACAGCCAGATGCCCGGAACTAAGTTCTGTACACCAGATTATAGTATTGCATCTGATGCATCTGTACCCGCAAAATCTGAAAATGCATTGCCTAATACCGCACAAACAGGAGAGAAATATATGTTTAATCCAGAAACAGTAAAAGCAGGAGATAAAAACACATCTGTGCTCCTCTTACAGGAAATCTTAAGAGCCAGAGGTTTTAAAGGAAAAGGCGGCAAAGCTCTGAAACTTACATGGACAGCAGATACGAACACGATTTGCGCTCTGAAAGCTTATCAGGAATCCAGGAAAGAAGTTCTGGAAGTGGATGGTATTTGCGGACCCGCTACATGGAAAGATTTGATTGCCATATAAAAACATCCCGGGGTTAATTCCCCGGGAATTTTATTTATAAACATATTTAGTATCACTTCGGAAGTTTTAGACTGTTATCGTTAGTCACACGTTAGTCACAAATAAAAATATTATTTCCTAATATAATAGTGCCAAAAACGCTGTATTTACAGGCATTTGCGCAATTTTCTGAATTCTATTTGTTAGTCACAATAAATATAATTAGAATAATGAAAATGAAATGTGGGAAATCCTTGTAAAATCGCTGAAAACGTTGATTTTAATAGGGTTTCCGGCATTTCGATAATGATATTTCGGTTGTTTTAGAAAGATTAAAATGGGTTCCGTTAGTCACAGTTAGTCACAAATGGAACTTTTATCTTTTCTATTTCTGTCCGGAGTTCTTCCAGTGTCCTGTGGCCGTATACCGCATTTGTGACATCTCCTCCAAAAGAGTGGCCGAGCATTCTCTTCCGGTCGTTCTCCCGGACGCCGTATTTTTCGCACAGGGCTGAAAAGGTGTGTCGACAATCGTGCGGCGTATGCTTCGGATCGCCGACGACTCCCAAACGCTCCAGTGTAGGATAGAACAATGCTTTTCTGTGATGCTGCTGAGTATATGCGCATAGCTTTCCATCTTGTGTCAGCACTTTCTGTTCGACAAAATGATATACAGCAGGATGTATCGGGACGATTCTGTTTTTACCCGCTTTTGTTTTGATGCCGCCTTGAAAGTATTTTTCTTCTAGGTTGGTTGTAAGTTTTAACACTTCTCCAATTCGCCATCCAGAGTAACACATGATAAGAATGAGCTGCACTTCTGGATCGTCGGCATTATCCCATAAAGTTTGTAGCTCCTGGTCAGAAAATGGCGTTCCATGTTCAGTGTCATTATCCGCGTTGACATGGACATATAACGCCTTATTTTCCGTTACGATTTCTGAGTAGACTGCATATTTATACATCTGCTTAAACAGAGTCAAAATAGCCATCTGGCTTTGCTTTTTCAGCTTACAATCATCAATAACCTTTTGCATATCAGGAGCCTTTAAATCTTCGAATATGCGATTATGCAGAACGGTGCAGTTTGTATAAGCTGTCCGATACGCTTCCTTTGAACTGTATGACAGTTTTGTTCCCTCTGGGAACTTCCACGCATAAAACTGTTCGTATACCTCTGAGAACGTTAATTTCTTGATTTCCGGGTGTTTTCCTTCGACACCCTTGATTGTATTGTAGTCAGCAATCAAGCGGCTTATAAGAGTATCTATGTCGGCTGTAGGGGACACCTCAAGAGTCCGTTCCATGCCGGGGTGATACGTGCCGGCTTTGTATGCTGTCAGGACGGTGAAACCTTTTATCCAGTCATCAACGTAGCAGATCGCCGGCGGACGTTTTAGTTTACCATTATCGCCCGGTGTAGCTGGTGGATGCACTGCGAAGCAGTTTCTCCGATTCTTGCCAAGATACCGGATAGAGCCGAAGTTATTTGGCAACTTTGGATATTTCTTTCTTTTCTTCGCCATTTTTATTCCTCTTTTCTTTAAACGGTTGTTTGAGTATAAAAATAACAGCCGAACAAATTTTCTGGGTTGTTCGACTGCTCCGAAGATGATACAATATGTTTGCCAGAATATTACATTTCTTCGGAGATGTATAAACGCCGTCTCGGTACGCCAATACCGGGGCGGTTTTTATTTAGCTTTCAGCGTTTTGTACGAGCCTTTCAAGTTCGTCTCTATCCCAGAGAAGTACTTGGTCTTCTTCTGCCAGCTGTTTCGCAGAACGGGTAAAATACCTATTTGTCAGAACTGCTGCAACATGGCAATGATAAAACGTCTTTCCGGCAAATGCTTCCTGCACTGCTTTGTTTCCGATATTATTCGAATAGCACTTGCACTGTATTCCATATCGGATTCCGGCTTTCTCTGCCAGTATATCAATCCCCTGATCACCACTTCCCTGTGTGACTTCTACATTATAAAAGCCATCATTACGAAGCAGATCAGCGCAATAGTACTCGAAATCGTGTCCCTCCATTGTGTCATAAACCGGAAGTTGTGGCTCTAGTACCGTGGGCGGATCAGGTATAACTTCTGGTGTCCAAGTAGGAGCAGGAGTGTAGTTATCATGGCTGTATGATGGTGGAATAATTGGTTCAACGTCGCCAGAGTCAGTAGAATGTGTCCTGATAATGCTTGAAAAAGTGCCGAATATAGTAGAAATAATGGTACACGCAACAGCTATTAATATAGCACCGGGCACAAACATGACTATTCCCGCAAAGATTCCTGAACCTATTTCAACAGCATCCCGAGTGCTGCTATTTGCTAAACCAGTTACAGTAATAAGTGTCATAAATACAAGCCATAGGAATGTAAGAAATGCTGAAATTTTGTGTTTTTTATAAAAGTCAAGTACGTGTTTCATATAGTCCTCTTAAAGTTTTACTTCGAATACCCGTCCACATTTCTTGCATCTGAATGTTTGTTTGCCCTTTGACTTTGTGTTGACAAGAGTAAAAGGATGCAGCGGATTTAAGTTAAGGGTTGTTTTCTGGTTGCCCGACAGATATTCAACGTCAGTACTGCCACATCCAAAACGTGGGCATTTGATTTTCTTGGCCATATTGTTATTCCTCCGTTTGATTATTCTTGCGTATCTTCACTGTACACGGTGAAAGAATCATTGAAGCTTTCCCAGTCAGCCTTATTTTCTGCATAAGTTGATACAGTCTCTTCGCCAGTTGAGGAGTCTTTGACTGTGACTTTATAATCAACATCTTTTTCCTCTACCCCGTTTACCTGCTGATATACCGGAGCTGTAAACAGTGCGATGTATCCAATGAAGAGTTCAGATTGCGCTATATTAGTAGTAGCAAGATCAATTTCAAACTCAGTCATATCATTATTGTATGTGATGTCCTCAACGTTTGGATAATTAGTATCGTCATCCAGGATATCTTTGATATAATCATCAAAGTTGGATTTTACGGCCTTTTTCCATTCTTTTTGCTGCTTCTTTGTGAGAGTGTAGGTGGTAGAGCCATCCTCATTGACAACAGTTTCCTTTGCTTCTGGTACTGATGAAGTATCATCATCTTCTTCGAACCCGTAGTTTGGGACAGTAACAGCAACATCCTTCCCGCCTGCCAGAACCGGAACAGAAGAAGTCAAAGTAAATGTAGCAGTCAGGAACATTGCGACAGCCTTTTTCTTATTCATAGAATTGCTCCTCCTAATAGCTTTATTCACCACGCTTCGCACTTTTCATGCGGATTATGTATTTTGCACCGCTGATTTTGCAATATTATGTAAAGTATGGCTATTCGTGGTATTTTTATTTTATCATTTTAAGAGCATATTGTAAAGATTTAGAACGAAATAGAGTGATTTAGATGAAAAAGAAATGTTTTTTTTATAAAATAGTAAGAGCTCATGTGTATATTTGGCAGTTGCCAAGAGTCGGAATAGGTGGTATAATAGCAAAAACGAACTAATGTTCGGTTCTATTTCCCACAAGCCGGACATATACTGTAATGTAGGTGGTAGTTGCGACAGGGAGGGTTATTTATGGATTATAAGAAAGAGATTATTGAACTAATAGAAAGCTGTGATAATATTCACTGGCTAAAAACGATATACGCATACATAAAAAGATTAATAGGATAGCAAAGAAAAAGACAAGGGTTTGCGCATTGCCCTTGTCTTTCTTTTTTACTTGTTTGAAATCATGTCAATCAGTTCTTCAAGCTTATTCCATCCGTCATCGTCCAATCTGGCTAATGCAGATACAAGACGGTGTCTAAACGAATCTTCGCCGGATTTCTGTATGTCCGCGAGCATTTCTGAAATTTCTTCATCCTTGCTCTTTGGAACGAACATACTTCCTTTTCCTGTTCTGAGCCATTCTTCACTCACTCCATTATTCGCCAACATTATTACATGCTGATCTGTTACTTTCCTACGCCCTGATTCAATATCAGAAACGCCAGACTTTGTAATTCCAAGAAGTTCGCCGAATTTCTCTTGACTAAGATTCATTGCTTTGCGCAGTTCCTTTATTCTGTCGTTCATAATGCCCTCCTTTCATTTAATACTATACCACCTCTGCGCGGAAATGTAAAGAAGAAAAGTTCGCAAACCGAACAAAAAACTGTTGACAAGGTTCTTTATGCGTGATATTATATACGCATACCGAACAAGGAGGTGAAAAACAGTGAAGCGTAAGAAAAAAGAAATCGACAAAACAATTTCTGACCTATGGAATCGTATCTGGGATTTACAAGACCAGACAAACAAAATCAAGAAAGCAGTTCTGACAGGTGAAAAAGGTGATTTAAAGATGCCGGAAAGAAGGATTGTTCCTCCAGATGAGCCTATTCCGTTTGGCGGGACAGTAGATATGGACTGTATCTTTGAAAAAGAGCCATGTGAGCAGGTAGATGTTGAATTTTCGGTAAAGGAATTATTACAAATGTATACACATTATGTAGATTCGCTATCTACCGACACACACGTTTTAGCAGTTATTTCAATAATTGCTCTAATAATTTCAATAGTGGCTCTGATTGTATAGAGATTGAGAAAAGCCCAGTAATCAGCGCAATGATGGATAGAACAGTGGTTATCCAGAATCGAGAAATATCTTGGAAATACACTTTTATAGCAACTTCCCCCTCTTGGGTGATTTCATATGCGTGATCTTGCGACCTTGAACGCATAAAGCACTTTTTACCGAAAAGGTATCTGCAAGCATCTGCTTCACGCTGATTACCGGGAGTAAATCCACAATTTCTTAAAGCTTTTTTCAATATTTTGTATTGATATCTTGTTATCAAATGAGCACCTCCTTTACAGGAGAGTATATCACAAGAAAGGAGTGAGTGCATGTCTGAAAAAGAAAAAAGAATCGTTGAAAAGTTGAAAAACGCGATTCCTAATATGTCAGAATTTGACAAGGGTTACATTCTCGGTAAGACAGAAAGTTTTTCTGAGAAGAAAGATGATTCTGACCAGAAAGAAGAAGCTAAGAAAGGAGTATAAATGAACGAATTACAGATTTTTAATTCAGGGGAATTCGGAGAAATTCGAACAATAGAAATTGACGGGAAACCGTATTTTGTTGGAACTGATGTTGCAAAAGCTCTTGGATATAACAATCCCAGAGATGCCGTATCAAGGCATTGCAAGGGAGTCGTAAAACACGACACCCCTACATCTAGCGGTGTTCAGCTGATGTCATACATAAATGAGGGAGATTTGTACCGATTGATTATGAAGTCGAAGCTTCCATCGGCAGAGAAATTCGAAGCATGGGTTATGGATGAAGTTCTTCCAACAATTCGAAAGACAGGTTCTTATCAAAAACCAATGACCATAGCAGAACAAATTCAGCTCCTGGCTCTTGGTAATCAGAATCACGAAGAACGAATCGAGAAACTTGAGAATACCATGACTATTGACTATGCACAGCAGGAAGCTATTAGGGACTTAGTGTCAAGTGTCGTAATTGCTCACCTTGGTGGGAAAGAATCAAATGCTTACAAGGAAATTGGCAAGAAAGTATTTGCTGAATGCAACAGGGATATAAAGACTTACTTCACAGTAAATGCCCGCAATAACATTCCTAAGCTGAGATTTGAAGAATCTATGGAATATGTCAGAAATTGGCATCCATGCACCAATACAGTAATGATGATACGTGACTGTAACGCTCAAATGAGTATCAGTTAGAAAAGAGGTTTATATGAGTGCAGTTGATAATTACGTAGAGCAGAATGCACAGATTCATCAGTTTGCCGCAGAAGTGGCAAGAATCATATCTGGTATCCCACAGATGCCAGAATTCTCGTCAGAGAATATAACCGTAGCCGATGCAAGTCAATTGATCGGACTCCCTATTACAGCAATCCGGGCAGGAATTGTGTATGGATGGTTGCCGATTGGTGTGGCTGTGCAGAATAATAAGCCGGCAAAAAGCCTTTCCGGTGGACGAATCACATACATCATAAGCCCTAGGAAAGTCTATGAAGTAACTGGTCATGTCTGGAAAGGCAAAGAGGCTCTCAATAAGTGAGTGCCCCGGAGGGAGCCGAAACCTCCACCCCGGAGCTTTGCACCACTAAAGCACCTTAGTGGATAGATACATTATAGTTCTCTATCTGCTAATTGTAAAGACAAATAAGAAAAAATAAGGAGAAATTAGCTAGATATGAGTGAAATTAAAAACGAAATCCAGCTTACATGGGCTGACATCGAAGTAGCACTTGCGACTGAAATTGTCGAAGAAAGTAAGAAAAAGTCAAAAAGATGGTTCACAGCATGGGTTGTGACGGCCGCCGCACTGGTAGCGAGCAACCTTGCGTGGATTGCAGGAGAAATGAAATAAAATGAAAGAGTATATGCTAATTGCTGTTTGTATGCTTGCCGGGAAATATGTGGATATACCTATCTGGCTGAACATCTTTTTCGGTATCTCGGCAGCATGGGCGGTGCGCCAGATGAAAGCAGACTGGCAGTAGGAAATAAGGAGGATAAGAAGATGTTCGAGAAAGAGATTGATGAAATTTATGAACTCTGTAAAAGAGTTGTGAACGAAGTTCCGACAGCAAGTGTCACATTCGATTTTTCAGGCTACGGCTTGGAAGTAAGAGGGGTTAAAAGGAAAGAAGATGTTCTCCTCCCCAAAGACAAATTTAAGTGGGATTTGTACCAAAACGTATCTTTTAATCCATTTTATGAGAAAGAAAGTCGTGAAAGTCTCAGAATAATCAAAGCTTTCTTACTGGAACTTCTGATAGATGGGAAGTGTCCAAATGAGTAAACAGATAGCAATTATGAAGCTTCTTCCCAGTCTGGAGATAGCAGGATGTATCAATGAACTGCTCAGGGAACTTCAATCCAGAGGTGATTATATTCTGGATTATAAGAACTGTGACATGTCTCTGGATCATGTGGAGTATCACAAAGCTGAAGATATTGACGGAGAGAAGTTCGGGGATGCTTCAGACAATCTGTATTGCTTTTTCAAGGCGGTGTGAACATGGATGAGAGGATTAATGAGATCCTGAGACTGATTGATATACAGCTTGCCACAGTCCCAGATAACCCTATTGAAGAATCATATAAGGCAAGAACATTGGCGAGTTACGTACAGGCTCTGAACGGGCTTTTAACGGCTCAGAAATCGTATAAGGAGGAAAGTATCAATGGATAAGAGAAAGATTGTCAGAATGCTTTTAGAAGCAGAAGATTCAGCTATGAAAGCCTATAATGAATTTTCTTCAAGAAAGAATTTTACAGTTAGTAATGTTTACAATGGAATAAAAATCGAGCTTTCAATTTGTCCTGAAAATTGTAGAGAAGATGAAGATTTTGAGGAAGTGCCAGTAATATGTGATATCAGCCCCAAAATTAGCAAAACAATAATAGAAATAATTGGCATGAAGATAACATTGGAAAATGAAGAGAAATACAATGATTTAGTTTATTTTGGCTCAGGAATGAATATGAGTGAACGCTTAGATGCGTTATTCGCTTTATCAGAAGAGGAGGACGCTAATGAGTAAATTTGAAATCCGCATTCCGGCAAGGAAGAAACAGGCAATAACCGAAAAAGACGCAGCAGTAAAAGTAACAGGAGAAGCTTATAATGCATTGACCGAAATTTACAACGAAAGCACATTGTCCATGCGTCAGATTGCAAGCCTTTTAATATTAGAAGGCAGCAAACATATCGTATACGACAAAGAGGAGGAATAATCATGGCGAACTTAATTGGAATCATGGGAGAGCCTGGAAGTGGTAAAAGCACATCTCTTCGCAATCTCAATCCAGAAGAAACTTATTACTGTGATTGTGACGGAAAAGGGCTTAACTGGAAAGGCTGGAGAGATCAGTATTCCGCTGATAAGAACAATTATGTAAAGACTAGTTTCCCGCAGACTATCATTAAATATCTTTTAAACATTGCAGAAAAAGCGCCGCATATCCATTATTTTGTCGTTGATACCGTAAATAATCTTATGGTGTCGGACGAAATGAGAAGGTGCAAAGAGAAGGGCTATGACAAGTGGATGGACCTTGCCTCGAGCATCTGGGATCTGGTGGATATTCCGTCGAAGCTCAGAGACGATTTGACAGTGATCCTGTTGTTTCACACGCAAACAGAAATGACTGACGCGGGTTATGAGTTTACCAGAATCAAAACCAATGGAAGAAAAACTGAGAAAAACAATATCGACAGTAAATTCAACTGGTTGCTCAGATCAATGAAGCAAGAGAACACCTATTGTTTTTCAACCACTTCTCATAACGACACCGCAAGAACGCCACTGGGAGCATTTGAAGAGGAATATATTCCGAATGATATTACGAAGGTCATTGAAGTTATGAAGGAGTTTTGATGAGAGAACAAAACTGGTATGTATTTTTAATAGGCCGGTACGCCTATCGGATAAGATGTGAATCGCATTATATCCATCAATTATACCATGATAAAGCAATTCGTGAGTATAGGAAATGTGCAAGTAAAGAAGAAGCCATTTCTATGTGCTATGACTATAACAAATATTTTAAAAGGAGATAAAAAACATGGCAATTAAAAGATTTGGAGATTATGAAAAAACACGGGCTTATGGAGATTATGATGTACTTCCAAAAGGTGGTTACGTTGTAAAGATTCTTGGAGCCGAAGTTTGTAGTAATAGTGTAGGCCAGCATGTAAAAATCAGCTGCGATATTGCAGAAGGCGAATATGCAGGCTTTTACGCAAAAGAATATAAGGCTCAGCAGAATGAGGATAAGAAATGGCACTGCAATTATCTTCTGAATATCCCGAATGATGACGGATCAGAGAAAGATAACTGGACAAAGAGACGTTTTAAAACATTTACAGAAGCTCTTGAAGAATCTAATCCGGGATACCATTTTGACTGGGATGAGCAGAAATTCAAAGGCAAAATTGCTGGCGGTCTTTTCAACGAAAGAGAGTATGAAAAGAATGATGGAAGTGTTGGAAGAGCTACCAACTTGGCAGCCTTCTGCAAAGTCGATAAAATTCGCTCCGGTGATTACAAACTTCCAAAAGACAAAATCTTAAGCGGCAATAATTCCTCACGTACTAATTCAGATGATTTCATGAGCGTTCCAGACGGCGCAGATGAGGAGATGCCATTCAACTAATGGATATTTTCGATCAAAAAGAAGTCTTAAAGTCTTTCCAGATTCTTGTTGATTCCAGGGAGCAAACGACCGAGCGAGCGGAGAAGCGGTATAAGTCCTTTTCCGCTCCATATAGTCGAGCAACATTGGATTATGGTGATTACACCTATAATGCAGTATTGCCAGATGGTAGTTTGCTTTTCGATACGTGTAAAACCATTAAACCATTCTGCGTAGTAGAACGAAAAATGAATTTAGATGAATTGGCTGCATGTTTTACCAGAGGGCGCGAGAGATTTCAAAGAGAGTTTGAACGGGCACTAGATCGGAAATGTAGGGTTTATCTTGTTTGTGAAAATTCGAGCTGGGAGAACCTTTTGAACGGTAAATATCGAAGCAAATTCAACTCCAATGCGTTTTTAGCTTCCAGCGTTGCATGGATGGTCCGATACAACATGAATGTGGTTTTTTGCAAGGAAGAAACATCCGGAAGACTGATAAAAGAAATATTGTACAGAGATTTAAAAGAAAGGCTTGAAAGGGGTGAGTTTGATGGATAAAAGCTTGTATGTTTATACAAAATTAATAGACGCAGGATTTAATGTGGAAATATTCAACAGCGGAAAACAATTTAATGTACGTGATGAAAACGGCATAATTCAGACCTTTTATACTTCTGGGACAATCGTTGCTCACGATGAAAGTAATAAAATATATTCAATTCGAGAAAAAACGGTGATAGATTTCATTAATCTTTTAAACAATCCAGAAATATTAAATCAGTTCATAGGAGTTTGTGATGAATGAATATCCGAGTATGTATGATGCAGCTATCGAATATGCTAAAAAAGGATTTGCTGTCTTCCCGTTAAAATACCGCGATAAAGTTCCGCTTACCAGAAATGGATGTAAAGATGCAACTACGGACGCGGCTCAGATAAAAGCTTGGTGGCAGAAATACCCAAATGCAAACATAGGTCTTGCGACTGGTTCAGTTAGCCAGAACGTTTTTGTAATTGATTTGGATATTGATGAAGATCGCGGAATAGATGGATATCATTCACTTGAAGACTGGCAACGCGAACACGGTGATTTCCCAGAAACATGGACGGCTATCACGGGCCGCGGTGGATATCATTTGTACTATCGCGGAAATGGCAGAATAAAGAACCGAGCCGGAATTATTGATGGTGTAGATATTCGCGGAAATGGCGGGTATGTAGTAGCTCCCCCATCAATACATAAGAACGGAAATCGGTACGAGTGGGAATATTCACCGGATGAATTTGAAATCGCAAAGGCTGACAACAATGTAGAATACTTCTTGAATCATGACGATCAGAAACAGGGCACAGCTTTTACTATGCCGAATATTGTGGCAGCAGGGCAAAGAAATCAAATGCTTTTTCGTTTTGCATGTATGATGCAGGCGAAGGGGGCGTCGGATCAATCAGTGTTCGCAGCCACCATGGCTGAGAATGAAAGTTCCTGTTCACCTCCATTGTCTGAGCAGGAAGTCAAAGTCATTGTATCAAGCGCGACTAGATATGATAAAGGAAAGCCTATTTATATTGACTCAGAGGGGGTTGCAACGCAAGGATGGAGGGAGCCGGAGTTTGATTTTACAGAAAAAGGAACAATGATTCAGAGCATTAAGAACATGTGTGAAGCCATTGAGTATGACCCTGATTTGTATGGACATATTAAATATAACGAGTTATCATACGCGCCCTTTGTTTGCGGAAGCCTCCCGTGGGAACATGTAAACATGTACAGGGAATGGAGTAACAGTGATGACAGCAATTTGAAATCGTACATTGAATCAAAATACGGGCTAAAGAGCCTGGAGAAGATCATGGAAGCACTTAATATCGTGGCAAATAGAAACAGATTCAACCCTGTTGTTGATATGCTTACTGACATTCATAAGAATAAGTGGAATAAAAAGACAGGATATATCATCAAATTGCTTCCAGAATATCTGGGAGTGGAAGACACAGAATATTCCAGGGAGTGTATGAAACTGTTTATGTTAGGTGCAATCAGCAGGGCGTTCCATCCGGGATGTAAGTTTGATTACATGCCAGTGCTGTACGGTTCACAGGGAATTGGGAAATCTACCTTTCTGAGACTCTTATCTCTCAATAACGCGTGGTATAATGACAACTTTAACACAGTTGAGGGTGATAAGGCTCCAGAGAAGCTGCGCGGTATGTGGATGGTGGAACTGGCAGAACTACTGGCTACTAAAAAAGCAAAAGAAGTTGAGAGCATCAAAGCATTTCTAACGTCCACAGTGGACACATATAGGCCTCCATATGGCCGCAGAACGGAGCAGAGACCAAGAGTGTGTGTATTTGCCGGAACAACCAACAATGACCGTTTTCTGACTGATAGAACAGGCAATAGACGATTCCTTCCGATAGTCACAAGAAAGGAACACGTCCTGAAATCCATGTTTGATGATCCACAAGCCGTAGCATCCGACTTTACAAATGCTTGGGGAGAGGCAATGGAACTTTTCGAAAAGGCCGATAGAACGCCTAAATTAATTCTTCCGAAGAATTTGCAGCAATATATAGAGGATAAACAGGAAGAATTTATGGAAGAGGATGTGAGGGTCGGAATTATTCAAGAATGGTTAGACCACACAACGGAGCCACGCGTTTGTGTTGCAATGCTGTATGAGCAGGCGCTGGGCAACGAGGGCCGCAAGCCCACAAGGTTTGAGTCCAATGAAATTCACTCTATTATGCAGAACTGCATTGACGGATGGGAAAGGGAAAATGGTGGGAAACGAGTGAGGTGTGGAAAGTATGGTCCGCAGATATGCTACCAAAAAGTCAGAAAATTAAGTGAATTTGAAAAAATGTGTGAGTGTGAGATACCATTTGAATGATTTTAGTTACGGCTAGTTACACTTAGTTACACTCTGGAAACACCCTCAAACCATTATAAATACTGGATTTTTTACTTAGTGTAACTAATGTAACTAATATTTTACTATAAAGTATATTTTAATAATTATATAAAAAGGTAATTATAGGAAAAATTAAATACTTATGTTACACGTTACACATTCAAGGGAGAAGAAATGGCAAGTGTAAGAAAAGAAGACATTCCAATCATGGAAATGTTTATGCCTAAATTATGGGAATTAATAAAAGAGTTTTATCTGGTTGAACTCACAGATAAATATTCAAAAGCAGCTTATGACCGTTGTATGGAATTGATAGAAATATATTCAGATCCATTAGCAAAAGAATTTGTTTTAGCATTTTGTAAATTTATTGATTCCAAACAAAGGGAGTTGAGAAAAAATGTACAACACGAAAAATAGATACGAACAGGGGCAGGCTCTCAGAAAAGAAATATATATGTATATCGTCAGCTATATCAAACTGGTTGGATATGCACCGTCAGTTACAGAAATTTCTGAAAGGGTGGATGCCGGGAGAGCTACAGTCTGGAAACATATCAATAATCTGGTTGATGATGGTTTGCTTAAGACGAACCACCCCAGTACCGACAGGGCATATACTCCGGTTGGGTACGGAATAAGGAAGATAAGCAAGGAGACGAGATGAAACTTTATGACATTGTTGCAGCAGACGGTGAATTTGTAGAGTCTTTGACGCAAAGAGAAATCATGAATAAATTCGGACTTACAAAATGCAGATTCCGCACATTCTTGGATAACAGTTATCTGATTGACGGAAAATATTGGATAGATGACTCCGCTGAAGATATGCAGGTGACTAGAAACGGATGTCAGAAGATGTTGAAACAGTTTGATGCTTTAACAGAAAATATAAGGAGGGTTGCTGGATGGGAAGCCTAAAAATCAAACAGAAAAAGAAAGCATTCATTCCATACACGAATCAGCAGGCTCATATGTTCGCGCAGTCTATCCAGAACTGTCAGAAGGAACTTAAGGAAATGGAAAAGAAAGCCTATGAAGATGGGTTTACCGTTGGTGAGGATTGGAGTAATACGATCAACACTGTCACTACCATGATGGCTCTGAGACACTTATATGGCTTTTCTACGAAACGATTGCTTAATGTGATAAGAACTGCCAATGGGTACGTTGAAATGGCAAATAGGGGCGAAATGAGCGTTCTGAGCATGATGCAGGACATTGAAGAGAACACAGATGTAAGATTCGATGAGATGAATAAGAATCTGGTTAAGAAGATGGGAGTTTAAAATGAAATTCATAGATTTTTTCGCAGGAATCGGAGGATTTCGCAAGGGAATGGAATTAGCGGGGCATGAATGCGTTGGTTTTTGTGAATTTGATAAATTTGCCACTGCGAGTTACATCTCAATGCACTTGCTGACAGAAGAGCAGCGAAAGGCATTGGAAGATATTCCTATCAAGAAAAGATAGAAAGAAATATTAAAGGAGGAATACAGAAATGGAGAATGGTATGCAAATGACATTCGAAGAGTGTATGCCGGAGACATTCCAAAAGCCGACTGCTGGTGCTTCGGATTCCCCTGTCAGGACATATCCGTTGCAGGAAAACAAGCTGGATTTCAAGGAAACCGTTCAAGCCTGTTTTTCAGAGTTATGTACCTTGTCGGACAGCTCAAAGAAGAAGATAAACCCACTTACCTTTTCATTGAGAACGTTAAAAATCTGCTTAGTGTTAATGGAGGATGGGATTTCGCCAGATTGCTCATTGAATAACTGCGCGTCGCATTCTCGTTACTTTCAGTGATGAGTTAGACGCGCAAATTTTTTTACTAAACAACAGAACAAATGTTTACATAAACCAATACATATGGTATAATATTTATATGGAAAAAGATATATTTAATATAGATAAAAACAAACTTTCATATGGTAGGGGATATGTCTATTCCTTGCAGTATCATCTTGTCTGGTGTACAAAATACAGAAAAAAGGTTTTAAAAAACGGAATCGATACAGAATGCAAAGAAATGTTACAGAATCTTGCAGAAGAATATAAATTTCAGATCCTGGCAATGGAGGTGATGCCGGATCATATCCATCTGCTTGTGGACTGTAAACCTCAGTTTTATATTTCAGATATGATCAAGATCATGAAAGGAAATCTTGCACGCCAGATGTTTCTTGCGTATCCGGAGTTAAAAAAGGAACTGTGGGGTGGGCATCTGTGGAATCCGTCTTACTGTGCCATAACGGTCAGTGACAGGAGCAGAGACCAGGTGCTTGCCTACATCGAAGGACAAAAGGAAAAAGAAAAGAAAAAAGCCTGACAGAAGAAATGATTTGTTGGAGGAAAAGAGATGCAGACCGTATCCAGCTATGGCGTAGAATTACGAAAACAGAATATCCCAGTCCGCCAGACACTGGAAATCTACCGGTCTGCGGTCTGTTACCTGACAGAAATATATGAGCAGGTGTGGGAAGAACTGGCAGAGATACCGGATGCCAAAAGGCGGTTTAATGCTGCAGAGCATCTGGTGCATACTACAAAAAAGAATCCTGCACGCTTTGATTTTGATCTTCGCTTTCCGAAGATGCCGTCCTACCTGAGGCGAGCCGCAATCCAGCATGCATTGGGAAGTGTATCTTCTTACGAAACACGGATGGATCTGTGGGAAAAGTCAGGAGAAAAAGCAGGGAAACCCAGACTGGCGTATGAGAATCATGCCATGCCTGTTTTTTATCGTGATGTCATGTACAGAGAGGAAAAAGAAGGAAAAGACGAAGCATACCTGAAACTGTATGATGGTCATGACTGGAAATGGTTTTGTGTGCGTTTAAATCACACAGATATGGAATATCTGCGCAGGAACTGGTCGGGGAAAAAGGCATCAGCCCCGACACTGGAGAAAAGGCACCATAAATATTTCCTGCGTTTTTCTTATACGGAAGAAGTGACACTTACGAAGACACCGGTAAAAGAACAGATCATCTGTAGTGTGGACTTGGGAATCAATACCGATGCGGTCTGTACCATTATGCGGGCAGACGGAACTGTCCTGGGGAGAAAATTTATCAATCATCCCAGTGAAAAAGACCGGATGTACCGCACACTGGGCCGAATCCGAAGATTCCAGAGGGAACACAGCTCTGCGCAGTCACGGGGAAGATGGGCATATACGAAACGCCTGAACATAGAGCTGGGAAGAAAAATTGCAGGTGCGATCGTAAAAAATGCAGAAGAGAACCATGCAGATGTAATCGTATTTGAGTATCTGGAAATGCAGGGAAAGATATCCGGAAAGAAAAAACAGAAACTGCATCTGTGGAGAAAACGGGATATCCAGAAACGCTGTGAGCATCAGGCACACAGAAAAGGAATGCGGGTATCCAGAGTCTGCGCATGGAATACGAGCAGGCTTGCATACGATGGCTCCGGAAGTGTGTCCCGTGACCCGAAAAATCACAGTCTTTGTGTATTCCAGACAGGAAAAAGATATAACTGTGACCTGTCGGCATCGTATAATATCGGAGCAAGATATTTTATCAGAGAACTTTTAAAACCCCTTCCGGTAACGGAAAGGTCTTTGCTGGAGGCAAAAGTCCCTTCGGTAAAGCGTAGAACCTCATGTGTTTATGCAGATCTGAAAGAACTTCATTTACAAATGGAAATCTTAAAGGCAGCATAAATGCAGGCAGATATACAGCGGACTACCTGCAATGTGGGAACCTGCCATATCTGGCATGGAAAAATGCGCATAACTGCGCTGGCCTAAGTTACAGGCGTATCCGCCGATATTTAGTCTGACGCCTAAAGCGTCTGGAAGCACGCGACTTCAGTCGTGTGAGGATAAAGTTTTTAATTCACGATGATATATACAGCATTGATTTCATGAAAGATTGCTACAGAAAAGGCAAGGAAGACGCAAGGCTGAACTCTCATTTTGGAACTGACGATCATCACATTTACGATCAGATTCAGAAAGTTCTGGTACAGGTAATTACAATTGTGATGAATTATGAGGATAAGGAGGACGCGAAATGTTAATCAGAAGTCAGAATAAAGAGATATTAGTTAATTTTAATGTATCAGCTGGTATCGAAATTGCAGAAGGGACTACAAAAACAGTTGTAACATCATATATCACTGGATGCAGTTATTTACTCGGAGAATATTCCACCAAAGCAAAAGCCATGAAAGTACTGGATATGATTCAGGGAGCCTATGTAAATGGACATATTGATTATCAGATACCAGAAGATTCGGAGGTGGTTGCATGAATCATGTCAGAGACAGATTAAAGCAGTACAAAGATGAGTATTCAAAGTACGGTAAGTACGATGGACTTTATGTTGCGGATGTTCTGGAAATGCTTGAGCAGCTTAAAGATGATCTGGAACATGACGAGAAAGAAAGTGGTTGGATTCCGGTCAGTGAGAGACTGCCGGAAGCAAGCGGTACGTATCAAGTGACTTGCATGGACGGAAGAATATATCGTTCAACCTATGCGAAATTCCAGTGCAAGTTGAAACGCTGGGAACTAACTGGTGCTAGGTCATATTGGAAAGTCACAGCATGGATGACACGTCCGAAACCATATAAGGAGGACTGAACATGATAAAAATAACGCAATGCAAAGGAGAAGGACAGGGCAGTTGCAAGAGATGCAACGATAAAGGCGTCTGGAACAGAAAATGGATGTGTTTTCTCTATAAAATAGAGGGACTTGAAGGTTGCTACTGTAGAGAATGCGTAGACGAAATCATGCGAGGGAAGAACTAAATGGGATATTGTAAATTTGAATGCCCGGACGGTGAAACGCAATGTTGCATTTGCTGTACGAAACAGGATTCCTGTCAGTGCAGATGTGATGATATGGACGGTTATGAATATGCGGAGAAGTGTGAAGATTATGTTAAGGAGGATGAGTCATGATTACATTTTTATTAGGACTTGCGATTGGAGGAATCATATTCGGGTTGGTCGGTCTTGTATGTATAGCGATTATGTACGACAAGCACCACCCAGACGAATGAAGCAGTTGAAATTGTGAAAGGAGATGGAGTTGAATGAAATATCCAGAAGAGATGTATATTGATAGCCAGATATTTGCAGGAGACATGGATGGCTCAGAATCCAATCTAACAGAAAAAGTCGTAAAAATAAGGAATTCTCATTTATGCTGCGTATGTGAAAAGCAGATACCTAAAGGTGAAAGAATGCTAAATCAGAGAGCAATAGTAGAGGGACAAGGCTGGTGCAGTTGTTATATTTGCCTGCCATGCGTTGAAAATTGGTTAGAAGAATCGGGACAAGTGGAGGATGGTGAAAACGAATGAGAGAAATTCTTTTTAAGGCAAAGAGTGTTTATAATGACGAATGGGTTGTATATAAGAGGTGAAGTAGATGGAGAAATTAACACTTGAAGAAGCTATTAAGCACGCAAAAGAAGTAGCAAAAACAAATCGTGCCGAAGCAACATATAATTTCCCTGAATTGAAAGAGTATTACGACAATTGTTCAGAATGCGCTAATCAGCACAATCAACTTGCAGAGTGGCTTGAAGAATTAAAATCTTTTAAAGAAGCAGAAGAACAGGGCTTGTTTGTGAGATTGCCAGACGATTTAAACAGAATATTGTATCAAGTAAATTATAGATGGACAGAATGTACTGAATACGGTGAGGAAAATAATAAATGTGAAATCTATGATTGTGAATGTGAATGTGATAGCAGGAAAGAATATTATATAGCCGAAGTTGATTTGCAATATATTTCGATTGGAAATTATTATGATCGTCTTGGCAAATTTTTATTTATCACTCGTGAAGAAGCTGAGAAGAAGTTGGAGGAACTCAAGAATGAAATTTAAAGAATTTGAAAATTGGTGTAATGAAAGAGCCTGTGATGGATGCTGGGGAATACTGACAGCTATGACGTGTATTGATTTAATAGGTGAAGTTAAAAAAAGTTCCGTTTTGGAAAAGAGAGAAATTTTGGAAAGAAAATTATGAACAGCTTATACTAGATGAGGTTGTTAATCCCATAGAGAAGAAGTTGGAGGAGATGAAGAAAAATGAACAATAGTTATTGGAATTATGAAGACGATAAAAATATAATTTGCCCTTATTGTGGCGAAGAATACAAGCCCTCATACGAAGATACGTATATTGGAGGGAAATCGGTTGATTGTTACACAAAAGATATGAAAACCTACGCTTGTGACAAATGTGGTAAGAAATTCACCATGTGTGGCTGTCCGGTAAGATGGAAATATCACACCGAAACCATTGACGGAGAAGCAACAGATGAAGAAGTAGAAAAAATTTGCAAGATAGAGATGAATAAATGTTGTGCTAGTCAAGACGGTATATGTAGAAACGTTATCCTATTTGGAACTAAATGTGACGGGTACAAAGAAAGATGTAAACCGAGACCAACTTATAGTGCTCTTGAACGAACAGTGAAAAATTATCAACATAGTTTAAGAAAAATGTTTGGAGTGGAGGAGTGATAACTATGTCAGATAAACCTATACCAGACATAACGCCAAATCTTGCTATATCAGCATACCACGTACTACAGCAATATTGTACTGGACAGCCAGTGAATTGTAAAGGTTGCGGATTCTACGAACACTGTCCAGAATGTTTTCAAGGTATACCATGTGACTGGAACTTAAATGAAGAGGGTGAAATAAATGAAGCTGAGAAAGGCGACACTGATTGACTACGGAGTACCGCCGGATGATATACCGACATTACAAAGCCACTTGCGGAATCTTAGCGAAAGCGATAAATACAATCTGTTGCAGGTATCTATCAAATATGCACCCGGCATCGAATCACAAATCTATGACAGTATCGTGAACGGTATCGGCTATCGGACGATGGAGAAGATCAGGACGGTTCCTGCAACAGAAAACGACTTCTACGGATACAAACGCAAGGTCATGGCGAAATATTATCATTTGGCCAAGCTGATTGGCAGACTTTAAAAAACTTAAAAATTTATAAAAGTGGTAGAGAGCTAAATCTCCCCAGTGTGGTATTATATTTGTATATAACTGCTATACTGGGGACTTTTTTTGAATTGAGGTGATGATATGGCGAAATTAAAAGCAGTTACAAGAAAACTTCAAAAAGCTATATTATCCACCGGATTAATCATAAAAATTGGAACATCACAATTCTACAGCCATGAGCAGGAACGATTGATTACAGTAACAATTATATCAACACCTACACTTCACCTCACAAAAAGGGGTGAATGGAAAGATTGTGATTATGAAATAATACGAACTGCATCCCAGTATGATGTGGTCATGTGCCTAAAAGAAATATGGGAGGCGGTCAGAAAATGAGGATAGATAGAGGTGATTAGATGGACTTAACGCCTAAGCAGAAAGCGTTTGCAGATGAATATATAAAGAATGGCGGGAATGCATCTGATGCCGCGAGAAAAGCTGGGTATGCCGAGAAAAACGCAGAAGTAATAGGAGCGCAGAACTTAAGAAAACTTAATATTTCTTCCTATATAGCCGAAAAACAGTCTCTCATCGAAAGACAAAAAGGTACTGACATTATGTCTCTGGCAGAGATTCAGCAACGCCGCTCCATGATCGCAAGGGGCGAGCTGACTGATTCATTCGGATTTGCTCCGGATTTCTCCGATCAGCTCAAATCCATGAATGATCTGGAAAAAACGCTTGCTATAAAAGAAGCCAGAGAAGAACAGAAGAAAGCAGAAGAAAAAGCCAGATTGAAAAGTGAATATCATATTGATCTGGATATTGTCCCGGACGTATTTCATAAAATGATTAGAGATATCCGGAAAAAGGAACATAGCGAATACATTCTTCCTGGCGGACGTGGTTCCATGAAATCCTCGACTATATCTCTGATTATACCGGAACTGTTGAAGAATAATCCGAATATGCACGCTCTGATCCTGCGAAAAGTCGGAAACACTATCAAGGATTCTGTTTATGCTCAGATGAAGTGGGCCATTGATAAATTAAATCTAAATGAAGAATTTACATGCAAGGTATCTCCTATGGAGATTACGTATAAACCCACTGGACAGAAGATTTACTTTCGTGGTGCTGACGATCCATTAAAGATTAAGTCTATCAAGCCAGAGTTTGGATATATAGGCATTGTCTGGTTCGAGGAACTTGACCAATTCGCCGGACCGGAAGAAATCCGTAATATTCAGCAGTCTGCTATTCGAGGTGGAAACGAAGCGTATAAATTCAAGTCGTTCAACCCGCCTAGGAGTAAGAATAACTGGGCGAATGAATATACAGCAGAAGCAGAAGAAAAAGATGAAAATGTGATGGTTGTGCACAGCACGTACCTCGACTTAGAAATTGAACAGGAGTGGCTTGGTGATGTATTTCTTGCGGATGCCGAACATCTGAAAGAAGTAAATCCAGATGCTTACGAAAATGAGTATCTAGGAAAAGCCAACGGAAATGGTGGAAATATCTTTGAGTATATCGAAGAAAGAACTATCACAGACGAAGAGATCAGCCATTTTGATAGAATTTATCAGGGGGTTGACTGGGGCTGGTACCCGGATAAATATGCTTTTTCCAGAATCTATTATGATTCAGCTAGGGAAACAATCTATTTCATTGACGAGATTTACGAAAACAAAAAATCAAATGAATGGACTGCGAATGAAATCAAGCAAAGACAGTATGACGATTACGAAATTACTTGCGATTCTGCCGAGCCTAAATCAATCAATGATTACAGAGATTCAGGACTCCCAGCAAGAGGAGCAATCAAAGGACCGGGAAGCATTGAGTATTCTATGAAGTGGCTGCAAAGAAGAAAGCTCGTGTTTGATCCAAAAAGAACGCCAAATGCTTGCAAAGAGTTCAAGAAGTACGAATACGAACGCGACAAAGACGGAAATATTTGCAGTGGATATCCGGATAAGGATAATCATTTAATAGATTCTGTCCGGTATGGCTCAGAATCATTGTGGAGAAGAAGGGGGTACAGTGCATAATGAGTAGAATAGGAACAGAATTACCGAAAGAGTATTCGGACAGATTTGACAAATTACGCCAGAATCGAGTAGAGGTCAGCTTTTACAAATATGGCACAGCAGCAGACAACTTTGGAATGAAATTAGTAGATGCACTTGAATCACACGATATGTGTATTAAAAAATATAAAGAAACTGGAAATACAGAATATCTTTGCGATGCAGCAAATTATCTCATGTTTGAGTTTATGTATCCACAGATTCCGAATGCATTTTTCAAAGCAACAGATAGCGGAGAGAGTGCCGGAGTTGCCGGAACGCCAATAAATCAGCTAAAAGAAAAATGGTGACTAAATGGGACTTATAACAACACTAAAAAGGTGGTTTAACATGATATTCAAAAAACAAGCCGAAGAGGATTTCAACATCCAGGCAGCAGAATTTCCAGAGATGGAAGCATTGATTGATAAATGTGCAAACATATATCGAGGCGTTCCATACTGGTTAGATGATAAGAATAATATCAAGACGATTAATTTTGCGAAATCTGTCTGCTCAGAGACAGCCCGGCTCGCAACATTGGCGATCGGCATTCAGATTGATGGTTCTGCAAGAGCTACGTGGCTTCAGGAACAGATTGATAAAGTATATTTCCAGATTCGCCATTGGGTAGAGTACGGCTGTGCCTATGGAACGGTATTCATCAAGCCGAATGGAGAAGGACTTGACGTATTTACTCCGGCAGATGTGATGATTGTGGATTATGATAATCAGGAAATTAAAGGAATTATTTTCAAGGATTCTTACGCTGTTGGACGGAAATACTATACAAGGCTTGAATATCATAGATTTGTTGAGACTACAATAGATGGCGTGACAACCTATCCATACTACGTTTCAAATAGAGCCTATGTGTCAAAATCCCCTCAGAGCATCGGCGATAAGATTGACCTTAAACAGACCAAATGGGCTGACCTCGTGGCAGACACACCGCCGATTCTCAAAGCAAACGGTGAGAAGCTGGACGGACCTCTGTACGGAGTACTACGGACACCACAGGCGAACAATGTGGACATTAGTACACCACTTGGACTTCCGATTTTTGCTGAAGCTATCGAAGAGTTAAAAGACCTCGACATTGCATACAGCCGTAATGCCGGAGAGATTTTTGATTCACAGAAAATTGTTCTGGCAGATGATAGACTGCTGATGCCAAGCGGTACACCTGTATCAGCCATGTCACCACAGGGCATGGAGAACAGACGGAAAGAGATGAACTTACCGCACTTTGTCAAGAATGTATTCGGGCAGGTCGAGAAAGAGTTTTATCAAGAAATCAATCCACAGCTCAACACAGATACCCGTATAAGCGGCATAAATGCCCTTTTAAGCCAGTTAGGATACAAGATTGGATTCTCCAATGGGTACTTCGTTTTCAACGAATCTAGCGGCATTCAGACGGCTACAGGAGTAGAAGCAGAACAGCAGAGGACAGTACAGTTTATCAAAGATGTTCGAGACAAACTGGAATCCTGTCTGGACGAAGTTATCTACGCATTGAACGTTTACGCTGACCTGTACGGGCTTGCACCGGTCGGAGTTTACGAGGTCAATTATGATTTCGGAGATATCTTGTATGTGCGTGAAAATGACCGTGCGAGATGGTGGCAGTATGTGACTACTGGCAAGGTACCGGCGTGGTTGTATTTCGTGAAGTTCGAGGGAATGACCGAGGAAGAAGCGAAAGCAATGGTCAAAGAAGCTCAGCCAGACGAGCCGAAACTGTTTGGAGATGAATAGTTATGTTAAGCCCAGAGTATTTACGGCAAATTACAGAGGGCAGCGAAGAAATTGCCGAAGAATTACATCAGTATATCATCTCTGAGATCGTGTCGAGAATGATGGCAAGAATCGGCAGGGGCGAGGACTATATTCTGACCAATGCCGATGCGTGGAGAATCAGAACGCTACAGGAATCCGGTGAACTGCTAGAGGACATTCTAGCAGAATTATCCAGATACACCAAACGTGAACAGCAGGAACTTCTTGAAGCGTTTGAAGATGCCGGAATCACTGCAATGAAATATGATGATAAGATATACAAGGCGGCAGGATTAAGTCCTGTACCGCTTGAACAGTCCCCAGCTATGATAAGGCTCATGGAGCGGAATATGCTTGCGACCATGGGTGAGTGGAAGAACTTCACACGAACAACCGCAAGTGCCGCTCAAAGGCTCTATATCGAGCAATGCGACCTTGCATATAATCATGTAATGACTGGGGCAGTTGGATATACGCAAGCCATCAAAGAAGCAGTCAACAACGTTGTATCAGATGGTGTTACCGTCACATACCCATCTGGCAGAAAAGACACGATTGAAACCGCAGTTGCACGTTCTGTCAGAACTGGCGTGGCTCAGGCATGTGCTGACATTCAGCTAGTAAGAATGAAAGAAATGGGATATGGTTTAGTACTGACATCGGCACATATAGGAAGCCGCCCAAGCCATGAAGTATGGCAAGGACAGGTATTTTCCATAAACTGGGAAAAATTAAAAGAAATTAAGCCGGAGTTTTTTCGGGAACGAGATACACCAGAATACCGTAGAATGCTGGAACAAAAAACAAGCCGATATCCAGATTTTATTGAAAACTGTCATTATGGCGAAGCTGATGGAATATGCGGAGTAAATTGCAGACATCATTTTTCAGTTTGGGTGGAAGGAATGCCAAATCCTTATACAGAACTATCGGCACAGGATAAAGCTGATAAAGGTAAGCAGTACGAAAAGGAGCAGCGACAACGTACTTATGAACGGAGAATCCGCAAAACGAAGCGTGAAGTTCTTGGACTGCAAGCAGGAGTTGATAATGCACCGAATGAAAAGGCGAAATTCGCACTCCAGCAAGACCTTGACCGGAAGTCTTATCTTTTACAGAAACAAAATGCTGCATACAAAGATTACTGCAAACGGAATGGCCTGAGGGAACTGCAAGACCGGCTCATGATCGCCAAGTGGAACCGCCAGAACGCTGCTAAAGCCAGAGGAGCTGCAAAGCGATATAAAACAGCAAAGGGGATTGACTGATGGACAGATGGGAGTATTACAACCCGAATCCTGTTAAGGATAAGAGAACAGGAGACTGCGTTGTCCGGGCAATATGCAAAGCGACCGGGTTTGACTGGGAAACAGTATTCGCCGGATTAATGATACAGGCGTCTGCTCTGT